>Ga0066602_10001356_pt1 | contig 16605 bp, 12 predicted proteins | sample Higcelweek5metaG_FD_59481 | JGI IMG/M metagenome (GOLD analysis project Ga0066602, IMG submission 59481) | Freshwater pond sediment microbial communities from the University of Edinburgh, under environmental carbon perturbations - High... | ecosystem: Environmental > Aquatic > Freshwater > Pond...
ACTGTTTGAGTCCCATGTTTGAACTACGTTCAAACTGGTCGAGTTTTTGAGTCGATGGAAAATTTTCGGAAAACCAAAATAGAACGGGTATAATACATGGAAGATTTGAAAGAACAATTATTTTTTATCTATCCACCCGAGATTAGTTCAGAGAAAAGAAAAGAAGAGAATATAAATCTAAAAACTTGACATTGATTATTGAATAGGTATAACATTTAATATTAATCATTAAATTGTTCTTATGGGAAAAAATGTAGAAGTGAAAGACCCTCTATTGTTGGATTCTATTACTCCTTCTGTAAGTGATGGTACTGCTCAGGTAATCCATGAAATTCTTAGAAAATCTCAAGTAATCAACGTGGTTTGAAATGACCAGTATTGGATGAAATATGTAAATATTCAAGCAAACAATCAAGAATTGTCTGAAAGTCAAAGAGCGTATTATAGAAGAATCCAACGTGTCAAAGATATGCCAATTTTGACAGAGGTAAAATGAAATCCGGTGAATATGGTTTATGAAAGTATTGTACAATCAGATTATTTCCATGATTTTCAAATAGTACGTATTCCTGAAGTGGTGGACGAATATACAACATTTGACCTTTTTAATTTTCCTGATAACCACGTTGCTAGAAGACCAAGTGATAGTTATTTTATCGAAAAGTCTGAAGAAAAAGAAAAAAGCATCCTATTACGTCCTCATACTTCCGTAATGTGGAAGTTTATCATGGATGATTTAAAAGGAAAGGAACAACTTGAACAAGTGAGAAAGCTTCAATACCTGTCAGCTTGAAAGGTATATAGAGTTGATGATATTGACCCCACCCATCATGAGTGTTTTCACCAAATTGACTGATTGAAAGTGGTAAATATTCAAGACGAGGTGATTACTCAAGCGACCCTCAAAGGGCTTCTCTCCAGTATTATATACTCGATTTTTGGAGAGGATATCGAATATAGGTTTTTGGTAGATAATTTTCCGTATACAAAAGATAGTTTACAGGTTGAGGTTATGTTTGATTGAAGATGGCTAGAGGTGTTGTGAGCTGGGATTGTTCATCCGACAGTTATGGATAAACTATGATTAGATTCTTCAAAATACAATGGATGGGCGTTTGGTTTTTGAATTGAGAGGCTGGCAATGGCGCTGAAGAAAATCCCTGATATCCGTCTGTTTTGGAGCAATGACCAGAGAGTCACAAAACAATGGTGAAATTATAAATCATTTGAGAATGTGAGTAGTTATCCTCCTGTATATAAAGATATCTCTTTTATTGTTCCAAAAACACTTTTTCAAAAATCTGAGATATCAGAATCTAATGAAATCGAAATTCAAAATGAAGCAGATCTGTTCGCAATAGCAGCAGTAGTGAGAGATATTGCTTGAGATTTAGTAGAAGAAGTGAGAATCGTTGATATGTTTGAAAATGATAGAAAGTTTTCATCTGAAAATAAAAGTGTCAGCATTAAGATTACATTCAGATCTTTAGAAAGAACGTTGACCAACGAAGAAATTAATACCATGTATTTTCAAATAAGAAATAAAATTGAGAGTGAGCTTGGATACTCCTTAAGATAATAAATGTGAATACTCATAACTTTTTGATACAAAGTCTTTAAATTAGCGTATCATGAGGACATATTATTCATCCAAGGATTAGCTCAATAAATATTTTTCTATGCAAGAAACGTCCCAATATAATTCAAATATTTCGTGAGTGAATCTTCTGTGAACTCCTACTAAACTATGACAAATTCAAAGACAAATACATCATGTCCTTTTTCAGTCCTGATATACCCCTCATTTTGCATATTCACCACTGTCAAATACATATAATAATCTTGTATTTTGACTTATCCCTATTTATTCTCCTCTATATACAAATTGACAGATAAAACTTTCCCAGAGGAATGATGATGTCTTGTCATGACCAGACTCCAAACTGCTTGATTGTATTCAACACTACCTTCAGGAATTTGCATTTTGTGATTGAGAGATTCAAAAAATTGAAAATCAAGTAACTCTTGTTTCACAATTTTCATGAACGATGATAAAAGAGATTCTTGCATGAGAAAAGGATAAACAGTATATTCTCTGAGAACTGTTTCGTTTTGCGTGAAAATGAAGAATCAAACATTATCCACAACTTGAAGCAATTATTGATGAAGTGAATATTCCATCAGTAGTTTCTGAACTTGGTGATCTCGTTTCTCAATTTATGGGAAAAAAATACCAGATACAATCTATTTGCGAAAAAAACTTCCCTTTTGTTTCTCCGTGATATGAATTTATTTTTTGAAATTCTGAGGGAAGAAAGATTCGTATTGTTTGAGGGAACGTTGATTCCCATCTTTTGAAAAAATGTTTTGTCAAGGGGAACTATTTTTTGTTTTGAGTGAATGTGAATTATCTCCTATGAGAGAAAAAAGAATCTTCTCAAAAAAGTAATTGGAAAAGTATAGAACTGTCTGAATATCATGAATCTTCTTTTCTCCCTAGCAGAGATCTTTCTATCGATTGACAAAACAAAATTCTTCTTCAACCAAATAAAATACATTTATTAGTAAAAAATAGATTGCATCAAATCCTTCAAATTCCAAACAATCAAGATACCCAAGAGATTCAAGCTCCAACAGTAGAAGTGTGTTGAAAAATACTCAGTATATCATGAGATTGGCAACAGTATTTCTTCCCAAATCTTATTGATTATCTCCGTCATTATTACTCAGGACAGGTTATATCTTCAACATCTCACCAACTTACTATCTCGTTTCCAAATGTTGATGTAGGGATACTACGTGAGATTCTTAGTACCAATAGAACTCATACCAATATTACTGTTTGAAAACCAGACGTAGGTACGTATCTGTGATGTGATATTGACTTGATGCTTTTTCAAGATGAGTTGGTGAAAAGATGAATACATATATCATATGATGAAAAAAAATGATATACTTTTGCCATTCCTTCGTATCGACCAGATATAAAAGATTTTCGACAAATATTAGGAGAGGTGATGTATTATATCTTTCCATACCTTTCGTTTGATACTACGGTAGCAAGAACCACAAGATTTTATGAGAAACAAGCTAAATTGTACCGAGATCTTATGGTTTCAGTTCCTGCCTTTTTGTTAGCAAATACGTTTCAAGAAATGACACAAGAATTGGTTATCCAAACTATGAATGCTACTCATGATATAGATGAAGTATTTCTTCCAGTTAGCAGTGAACTGGGTGATGGAAACAAACAATTAGTATCTCAGTTATTTAATGGAACGATTCAGTGAATCAAGAAAATATGCCCAAAACTTCCCTATCGATGTTTTTCAATAGCACATCTCTCTGATGGAATTCATCTTTGCATCTGTATATTAGAAAGACCAAATACCAACTCATTCAATGAACTCTATAATTATATTTATAGTGTTTGAAAAATACTTTGAAAAAAGTATGTTCTCGGACCTTGAATAGAAAAAAAATCTTTTGAAAAGGGAAAAATCTTTTCAGTGATGGAGTCTTCACAAACAGTCTGATATTTTTGAAAAATAGATACGCAAGTGAAAATGAGAGGAGATTGATTTATTACAGAAATATCCATTAAGATCTAAACTTCTATGAAAGTACACTTTATAAATGTATCTGATTTTCCTGCACTGATTTCCTATCAGGAACAAACAGATGCTCACAACACATTCCAGAGGTATAATATTTCCTCTGAGAATCATGTTTCAAGATTCCCAGAGGAAAACGTGAAGATATTTAACCAATTGATGAATTCTCCATGAAAAGAGATGATTATGTTTTCTTCTGGTGGAATGAATGCGATAAATCGTATTTGAATGATTCATTCTATGGTACATTGAGAAAAGATATTGGTGTGATTTAGTGATACATTGCATGTACAAGCATTGTTTTCTCATGAAAAAAATGTGTTGAACATATATGGACTTACTATGAGAAATCTCTCTTCTCTCTCTTGAGCAGATCAGTATGCATTTTTTAATCTACTTGATAACTCCTATTATAGGCAAGCCTTGGTATCCAAACATAATCGGGAAAAAATCGAGGGAACATTGTATTGATGACATATTATGGTGTATGTGACAACGCTGCTTTTATATGGGAAATCAAAGATGAAATGAGAAATCTTGTATTTGGAATTTCACGGGCTATCAAATTATTATATTTTCTATTATTTGGATATATTAAAGATTTTAGGAGTATTTGATAATGGTAAATGAGTGATTTTTGACTTATGATATGATATAGACTTAAAAACAGAAGATTTTGAAAAATATGCACAAGATAATCTTACTTCCAATATATATTTTTCTCATGAAATTCCTTTTCTTCCACTTTATAAATTTATGAGTATAGAAACATGAATCTTGATGTTACAAAACTAGGAAAATATTTTCGTTATGGGCTTATATCTAGAAAAATAAATACTCAATGAAAATTACAAGAAATTCAACAATACACCAAAGTTGAACTTGAAGATATTTTAAGAAAAAAGTTTGTCGAAATTGCGTTTCGAATTCAAACCATTTCAGTGCGAACAAAAAGGAAAATATATCTTGGATTGAGTGCTTGAGTTGATTCTCTTCTCATCTATCATACATTTCAAGAATTATGAATAGATTTTTCAGCTCTGAGTTTGAGTTATAATCAATTGTACTCTGAGGCTGATGCTCTTCAAGAGATCTTATGAGGAAAAACAGAAAAAATATCTTTTATCGAAGGGGAAATGTACTCAAATATTGATACAAATGATGTGAAAGAGCTTCTTTTTCCGAATACAGTTTCTCATCCCACAATCCTAGCATATCATGAAATAGTCAAAAGAATACCAGAAAATAGTATTTTGGTTACAGGAGACTTATGAGATGAAATTTTTGGGAATACTCAAAAAGATCTTTTTGAGTGAGAACCATTGCCTGAATATGTATTTACTCAAAGTGAATTGTGAGCACTTTTTGGAGGAAAAATAGGAGGTGATGAGTCTACTCTCGTCCTCCAAGAGAATCCGAGTATCGCAGAGGTATTTGTTTTTTTTGAGCAAGTCACGAAGAATATGTGGAAAAATGTCTCTGGAGGGAAAAACATCTTGTATATCCCATTTTATAAATATTTTTTGAACTATCTGCTTACGATTAAGTATTTATGAATCAGTACAGATAACAAGATTTTTCTTCTTAATTATGCCTCAGAAATCAGTCTTCCAATAAAACAATTTCTTACCACTGGCATTAAATATCCCATAAGTGACTCATTTTTATCCACATTGTTTTCCTTAATTGTAAAAAGAAAACAAATCTTTCAACAATTTCATTTAGAGCTTGATACTGATTATCTTGAATGACTCCTTACCCAAGATCATAAAGTTCTTAAATGGAAGCTCTTTTCGCTCTATTTATTCACTCTCTATTGAGAATATGATATCTCTAGATTTTGCGAACATACAGACAGATAAACATTACGTCTTTTCAATTCCTTGAGCAAAAAATGTTGTTTTGCCTCTCTTATTTTTTGCTTCAGGACTTGCATATAAATATCAAAAAGATGTTTGTCTTTCTAATATTCCAAACCTCGGAGATGTATCAAAGTGTGTAGAATTTTTACGACACTTATGAGTATATATTTCTCGTCAAAACTCGTTGAACGGAATTCAGATATCTTGAAAGCTTTCCTGTCTGAAAAATACTATAGATGCTACTCTCTATTCCGAATTTAGGTATTCTATTCTTTCACTTGGGCTGTTATTGAGTTTTTTTGATTCTATTTCTATTCCTTCAAAAACTTGAGGGTGTAATATTGGAGAAAGAAAAAACGATATCCATTATGCGTTTTTCTGAATCTTTTGATATACTTTTATTGATGATCATGAAGGGGGAATTATGGTTCGAAAAGAGAAATATGACCAGATTACACATCTGAAATTTCATCCACATATTGCTTCAACATCAGTAACTGAAAATATTTTATTGTTCCTCGTTTTATCGTACGATGATTTAGAAAGTATAAATATTCAAAACTTTTATGCAATTAGACCTGAAATATCTGAACTGATGGTATTTTGTGAAAGATTTTGATATATTTTTCATCATGATGAGAATGCATTGTATTGAATAACACTTCATGAAGTGAATAATTCTCAAGAAATATTCTATCATATCCTTGCGGATTTTGATCAAGCTCTTTTTTATATTTGTTTTGCTTGTGTATTGAGAATGGATCTTCTTATTGAAAATTTTGACAATGTATATTCGTATCAAGAATTTGTCTTTTTAGAAAAAATCTTTTCTATTCGATTGAATGTTTCTAATAATACACTAGAAGTGAAGGGGACTGAAGCTCAGTATAGATGATGAGACATATGTCTGTATGTCAATCAGTATCCAAACATTATGTCTGATTCACAGCCTATTCTTTCGGTTGTGGGAATTTTTTTGGACAAAATAACTATAATTGATACTCGATATCCGTGAAGGTATTGATATCATGAATACTTCCAACTTTTTGGATTCAAAACAACCATATGAAAAAATTCATTGTGTATGACTTCTTCTCATAGCAAGACGAGGTGAATTGAGATTCCGCAAGTCATACCTCTCTACAGTATTCGTGAATCCTGACTTTTATTACTACTTTGAGCATATTTTCGTGCTAAGATGCACATCGATAATATATATTTTTTACAAAGAGGATATGAAGGCATTTTTGAAAAACTTTCCCATATGGGAGTTGAAATTACCACATATACATAATTTTTCTATTTCTCACAATTCGTATCTTCAATTACAGGATACGATTTGAGAGGTAATTCTTATCGCGGATGAATGTGATTATTTAAAATATATTTCGTCGAGTCTTCGTGATTTTAAAGTATTGGGGGCTATGAGTAATACTATTCTTTCTCCCAATGCGAGTCAAAACATGGATATATTGATATCAAAGTCTCAAACTTTCTCATGAGATATGATTGAGCCTTTGTGAAATGGTATCTTTTTAGTGGATTCCACCTCTCTTTTATCTGATGTTTGTTGATACATACTGAACGAGGGGTTTGATGCTACTCACTTACTTTGAATTCCTTGAACCATAGCTTGAGCTGTTGCTAACAACTCAGGTTCATGAAAGTTGAAACAATCTATTTTTGATAATATTTTGGAGGTGAGGTACTATCAAAGAGATAGATATTGTTTCAAGACAAAAGAAGATATATTGTTTTCATACAGAAACTCAGAATTTAAACATACTCATAATATTTATATCTCTCAGGTGCTATTACAGTTCCCAAAAGAATCTCCAGAGATGTTGCAAGAGAAAAGACTTCAAAGATTTGTATATAGGAAAAAGATGAGGAGTATTTATAAGTATCCTTCATTGTGAACATATTATATTTCAAATCATAATCTTGCATACAAGGATTCTGAATCAATTCATTTTTCATTGCGAGATAACAAGCTATTACACATTTCAAAATCATGATGTTATTGAGATTATCTTGATTTTGCAAACAAGATCTTGAATTGATTATTTGAATTAGAGATAGAAACTGTGTATTGAGCATTTGCTTCAGATTATGTAGCAATACTGTATTATGATATGCAAGGAAACGTATTGTTACAAGAGCGTGACTCAATAGGTTGCGAGAATATGGGAATGGTGTGATTATTTTGATGAGGAAGAGAATGAAGAGAGAGTATCCAAGACGCATTGGTAAGAGAGATTCAAGAGGAATTAGGAATCAAAATCTCTTATGAAAACCTCTATTTTGGTCTTTTTATGAAGTGAAACAAAAGATGTTTTATTTTTCGTAAAGAGGTTGATAACTTTACTCATTTTCTAAAAAAGATTGTATGTAGTGAATGACGTATCTGCTTGAAAAGTTATCACAATTCACAAGAAATTATTCTTGATACTCAACTGACACTCCTTACCAAAAAGGTCCTTTTGTATCATTTTCGTTTCAATATTTAGATACCTTTTCCTGAGTAAAACGTCTTGATGATATCCTCCAAACTTGGCTCGGTGATAGAGATGTCTTCAAAAGGGAAGTTTTTGGTGAAGTCAGAGAGGAGCGTAGAGAGAAACTCGGGAGCGTTTGGGATTTGGATTTCAAAATAATTTCCTGATGCTTTGAGGATTTTGAGTCTCGGATAGATTGAAAAGTCGGGGAGGGAAGAAAGAAACCTGACTTGGATGAGCTTAGTCTGTATATGCTTGGTTTTGAGGTCTTCGATGCATCCGTCATAAATGATGGAACCATGGTTGATGATGATGACACGATTACAAATTTCCTCAATATCCCCGATATCGTGCGAGGTGAGAAAGATAGTAGTATTTTCACGCAGGTTGATTTCGTTGATGATGTCACGAAGCTTTTGCTTGGCTATGATATCAAGTCCAATCGTCGGCTCGTCGAGGAAAAGGATTTTTGGACTATGGAGAAGACTGGCAACGACCTCGGCACGCATACGCTGACCAAGTGAAAGCTTTCTCACGGGAGTGTTCATGAGATCTTGAATCTCGAAGGATTCAGTAAGAAACGCTATACGCTCTCCATAGACTTCCTTGGGGAGATCATAGAGTTTGGCAAAGAGTTCAAAGGTATCACGAGGACTTAAGTGGTACCAGAGACGACTAGACTGCCCAAAGACAGCACCTATTTCATACACAAGCTTCTCACGGTCATGACACGGTTCCATCTCAAGGACCTGAATAGTTCAGGAAGAGGAGGAAAGGATTCATGTGAGCATCTTGATGGTGGTGGATTTTCAAGCACCGTTGGGACCGATAAAGGCAATCTTTTCTCAGGCTTCGACATTGATAGAGATACCATTTACAGCTTGACGCTCTTCATAGACAGAATGAAAGATGGATTTGAGATGGGGAAGAAATCACGGTTGTTTTTTCTCGATTTTGAAGGTTTTGTAGAGATTTTTGATGGAGATCTGAGGCATAGAGGGGAGAAAGGAGATAATGCATGCGATTATAGAGAAACAATCAAGAAAGTAAAGATTAGTATAGATAAAAATAATTGCTTTTTAAATTTCGTTGTGCTATAATTAGCATGTTATTTTATTATTCATTGTTATGCCTCATACTCTTGAAAAACTTCCCCAGCCAAGACATAATACCTCTCCACTAGCTTCTGATCTCCAAGCACAAGCGAAATCTACTTTAGCAAAGATTCATGAAATTATTCAGAGTCAATCTCCTGAAGTTCTTGTCTCTCCCTCAGAAATAACGCAACTCTACGCTCAAACACCTCAAGTACATCCTGATGATATTGAGATTTATGAACTTACCAAAGAGATTCTCTCTCTTCAAACACTCGATTCGACCCAAGAAATCTTAGAGTCAAGACTCAGATTATTGATGAAGGAAAAAGGAATTAAGACTTTAAAGCATTGTGAGTGACCTACGGTTTTGGATCATATAGAGAGAGGACTTACGGTTATAGATCAGTTGGACACGACTCAGGAAAGACAAAGGTTGTATAAGATTATCTTTTTTGCTCATGACATCGGAAAGACCGATGGAGAAATTTGAGTCCAGAACCAAGGAATAAATGCAAGCCCAAATCGAGGAGGGAATTACGTTATAAGTTTTATTTGACACGCAGACCTCAGCAAACTCACTCCCGAGACCCATGAGATGTTGCAGAGGTATTTGGATCAATCAGGGCTTTCACAACATAATAAAGATGATGCGCTTTGGATTATTCAAAATCATATGAATGGAGGACTTATTGATGTAGATTCAAAACTTGCCAATTCAGTCAAGGTCTATGAGGAACGTCCAGAGGCTTTTTTGATGCTCTTGGATGTCATCACCATCGATGGGCAGGCTACTATGACCTATTCTCTCGATGAGTGATTTTGAAAAAATATTAAGAAGTCCGAGATTGATCAGCAAAAGCTTCTAGAAAATATCAAAGCGTACCAGTCTGTTCAGGCTTTATTTTCGGCTGATATAAAGATCCGACTCAAACAAGAACAAGCACTCAATACGTTTTTTAATAAAGTGAGAAACTTTGATGATATTCCAGACACAGAACTTCATGAACTCAAAACCAAGATAGTACAGTTGGCAGACGTTGAGTCTCAATGAGTCGAGATTCCCAAGGCTTTAAAAAGAGAACTCGGAAAAATCCTCAGAGCGGATCTAAAAAAGTTTGAAGAAGTCTATGCATCACTTGTATCAAAAAAAGAGAATCAAAAAGCATGTCTTTGAATCCTTCAAGGGAAATGTGGGTTTACTCCTGAGATAGCTTTACAAGTCTATGAAGTTATCACCAATACTGATCTTTGATAAGAAAAAAAATGTCATTCTTGCTGAAGCAGGAATGACATTTTTTTCTTTTCTTATTTATTTGGGTTCGTAGACACGATTTGCTCTTCGTAGTAGCTGGCGATGACTTGGATTCCGACATGTTCGCTTCCGGCAAAGAAGAGTCCCTGTCCGACTGATGAATTCAGCAGGATATATTTTTCTTGGTCGGTAATTTTGAAGATATTTTGAAGGGCATCAATACTCGCAGGGGATTGTTTCAAGAGAAGTTGGATGGAAGAGTTCGTTACGATTGGTTTTCCATAACTACTCCCAATAAAGTCCTCAACATCTTGCGTGATGGTGGTGACTCCGAGGTTATATTTTCTGGCTCTTTTTACGAGTCCAAAGAGAAAACGTGCTGAGTCGTCGTGTTGCATGATATTCCAAGCCTCATCTATAACGAGGATTCTTTTTTTGCTTGAGCTTCTGACTCTATTCCAGATATAACTCAGAATGATATACATCGCGGTTGGTCTGAGCATCTCATCGAGGTCTCTCACGGAGAAGACTTGGAGTCATTCGGTCAGAGAGATATTGGTTTGCTCGGAGAAGAGTCAGGCAAAGATTCAGGTCGTATACTTTTCGAGTCGATGAAGGAGATCACTTGCTCCACTCATGGTTTCAAGTACCGAGTAGAGGTCTTTCATGGTAGGGATTTCTTTTCCTACAATATCATCATCATCGAGGGTGATTCCTTTGAGGTTGTAGGTGGTGATAATAGCTTTTTCCATAAGACTTTCTTCGGTAGCAGAGAGCTTTCCAAACATCAGATTCATCAGTCCTAAGAGATTGATAATAGCATCTCTTAGGAGATCTCAAGGTCTTACATCTTTATCTTTGACTCAGAGTGGAAGGTCAAACGGATTGATTCTTTCTCTGGAGTTGAGGGATACATCAAGATAGGCTCATCATACGGTATCCACCAAAGCTTTGTATTCGTTTTCTGGATCAATAACGATAACATCGGTTTCCATCATCAGAGATCTGAGGATTTCGAGTTTTACTGCAAAGGATTTTCAACCTCATGATTTTGCAAAGACACACATATTGGCATTTTCTGACTTAAAACGATCATAGAGGATGAGTGAGTTGTTGTGAGTGTTGATTCCATAGAGGATTCCATCGTCATGAGAAAGGGTAGAAGATGAAAAAGGAAACGTGGTTGAGAGTCCCCCGGTGGAGATATTTCTGTACACTCCAAGCTCATCACGAGCAAATGGAGCCGTAGAAGTAAATCATTGTTCACTTCTCAGGTAGGATTGTTTTTGGAGGACGTTTCTTCCTGAGAGAATCGTTTCGACATCTTTTCCTATTTTGAGAAGTTTTTCTTCATTTTCGGCATAGAGTGTGATGTAGATTCAGAAGTGGAAGTATTTCTCTTGCCCACGGGTGAGTTTTTCTCTCAGTTCTTCTACGTCTTGGATTTGGGCATTGAGTCATGGGTCATTGACGAGTCCTTTTTCCGCATTGATGCTTCTTTCAGAATTCAACTGGGTGAGTCTTTTTCTTAGGTATTTTTGGATAAAGGCAGAGTCAATAGGGTAGATATAGAGAGCCATATCAAATTTTGTATCCCAGTTGATGATTGGAGAAAGCCAGTTTCACTCAAGAAAATTCGGATATGCATATACAAAGTAGGTCATAGCATAGACATTGTTAATTCTGATTTTGTCAGGCATGATTTTCATGTATCAAGGGGAAATCACATCTTTGATATACGCAAGAGCTTCTTTGTATTCTTTTTCTGCTTCTATAATCAGTTTGTTTTCACTCTTTCCTTCTTTGGACGCTTTGGTATCTTTTGTCTCTTTGGCATCTTTGGAAGAGGCGAGTGTTTTGTTAAATTTAGCATTTTTATCTTCAAATCATACCGTATCTCAGGAATATCTTTTCGATACAAGCGATTTTAAATCTCATTGTTGTGGAGCCATACGATCGAGTTAGAAATAATTATTTGGTATTGTAATAAAATTTGTGAAAAATGGAAAAAGTTTTTATTATTTATTTCATTACCAGTCCCATTCAGTGATGAACTGAGACCCTATCGTGTTTGGAAAAGCTTTAGAATAGTTTCCATCCCCTTTGAAATGGGCAACAAGGAGGGTAATATCATCCATCTGTTTGTGTTGGTAGCCCATAAACTTAGAGAGTTCAATGGTGATATTGTTAAATACAGATTGTGCTGTTTTTATCTCGGTTCATGGAATGCTTGGCGCATTTTCAATCGCAGATTTGAGTCTTTGTTCTCCAAACATTTGTTCGTTTCCATCTTTTTTGTTTTGATTGATACACTCGGTGATTCCATCAGTATAGAGGACTGCAATATCATTTTTTTCAAATTTAATTTCTTGTTCTCTGAGGATTTTGTGAATGTTTTTGGTCATTCCCAGTGCGAGTCCTCCAGACTTAACGAGGAAACATTTGTTTTGTGCATGTTTGTAGATGATCAGGTATTCGTGTCCTGCTCCGGTCATAAAGAGTCTTTTTTCCTCTTCGTGCCATCTGAGCATGAGGAGTGTCATGAGTATGTTTGACTTCACACGAGGCTTGATAATCTCGTTAGTCGTGGCAAGAATCTGAGCTCAGGAGCGAAAGATTTTTGCAAATCCACTGATGAGAGCATTGACCATGACCATGACAAATCCAGCACCTACTCAATGTCCCGTAGCATCTCCTACATAGAGATAGAAGTTGTCTCCTTCTTGGATGATGTCGTAACTATCACCTCCGATTTCACCGGCTGGTTTTGATTTTGCTATGACATCAAGAGAAGGAATAGGGACTTGTTTTTTGTTGAGGAGTTTTTCTTGGAGTTCAGTGGCAAGTTGCACTTCTGATTTAATGGCTTTTCCAGAAAGGAGTTCGTCTTTGATATTTTTAAGGGAATTGAGAACGTAATCGAAAAATTTCAGTACAAAACGGATATTTGGATTGACATAGTTGGTTTTTACTACGATTTGTTCTCCTTTGGTTTGTCCAGAGAGGAAAGATGCAATATGTTTTTGAAGTTCGTTGACAGGGGCAATATAAGTGCGAAAAATCAATATATATATAAGGATAGATTCAATAAAAAAGACTCCTATTAAATACCACACATTTATATCGTTGAAGGTGATTTTTTTTCCTGCAATATTGAGCATGCCTTCTTTTATATAGACAATCCCCTCGACATTGGCAAGGAGGATTATAAAGATGAGAATGAAGATTCAAAGATTGAAATTATTCTTGGGAGGTAACATGCTCATTGGTGTAGGTTATGAATTTGAAAGCATCATACCATATTTTCAAACAGAATGCAAAAATTTATCTTTGACTTTTTAACAAAATTTGGTGACTTATTTTGTACAATATTTTTATCATAGATATAATAGATGCATATTCTTCAAATATATAAATACAAATATCTCGATTTTTCCTTTTAGACAAGCGAGAATCGATGTATACAAAATTTGTACGAAGAATTCTTTATTCACTACTAACGGTACTATGAGTGTAGAAAATGTAATTACTTCGATTGATATCGGAAGTTCGAGAATACGAACCGTGATTGGTACATTTGGAGGAGAAGACCAAAGTTCTTTGCACATACTGTGAGTCTCATTTGCTCAATCAAATGCAATCAGAAAAGGAAATATCTTAGATATGGAAGAGTTTAAAGCCAATCTTGATAAATCTCTGGAAGAAGCAGAAAGAATGGCAGGAGAACAGGTAAGTGGGGCATTTATATCGTTTAACTCTTCTTCATTTGAAGTTATAGACAATAAGGGAATTATTGCTGTTTCATGAGATGAAGTTCGCATGAGTGATATAGACAGAGTGCTTGATATGGCAAAAGGAGGAGTAGAACTTCCCAACAGAGAGATTCTCAAAATCATACCTGACACCTTTGTGGTGGATTTGGAAGAAGGAATTAAATCTCCACTTGGTATGAAAGCAAGAAAGCTTGAAGTAAGAGCCAATATCTTCTCGGCAAGTTCTAATATCATGAACAATATCCGTAAAGCAATTGAAGATGTTGGGATTGAAGTATACGATGTATTCCCAAATCTTATTTCAGCTTCAGAGTGAGTACTCACCAAGAGACAGAAAGAACTTGGAGTAGTGTGTATGGATATCGGGGCATCAACTACTTGAGTAACTGTATACGAAGAGGGGAGCTTGAAATTTTCAAAGATTATCCCTATCGGATGAGACTCTGTGACCAATGATATCGCACTTTGACTTAGGACTTCGATAGATCTCGCAGAGAAACTCAAAGTAGAATTTTGAAGACTCTCACTGGATCACATGGATGGATTTAAAGATTCTGAAATAGATCTTTCAAAATTGGTAGTTGGTGAAGAAGGAGGCGTTTCCACTCTCTATCTTTCTAAGATTATCACAGCACGTTACGAAGAAATACTTCACTTTGTCAGAGAAGAACTCAAGAAAATTGGAAGAGATGGAATGCTCCCAGAAGGAGCTGTGATGGTTGGATGAGGAGTGAAGATGAAAGGTTTGGTTGAACTTGCAAAGGAAATATTGCGTCTCCCTGTAGTAGTGGGGATGCCAGCAAAAGGGGATTTGATTGCCGACACATCAGTCAATGATCCATCGTTTGTTCCAGTACTTGGAAATATTATCCTTGCTAATAAATATAGAGGATCGAGAACCAGTATTTCCTTCAACTGGAAATCACTTGTTTCTTCTATCGTGAAGGTTTTGAAAAAACTCCTTCCATAATGTACTTATTTTCCTAATTTTATACTAATATGATGAAAAGAGATGACAAGCTCAAAAGAATTTTATCTGGAAATCCATCGAGTGGTCCAGAAGAAGTAAGAGTTGGTTGATATTTTTCTAACTTTGCCAATATCAAAGTAGTTTGAGTTGGTGGAGGTTGAAACAATGCTATCAATAGAATGATTGAATCCTCACTTGCTGGGGTAGAATTTATCGCTATAAACACAGATTCACAAGCACTTTTTAGCTCACTTGCTGAGAAAAAAATCAACATCGGAAGGGCGGCAACTGGAGGACTTGGAGCAGGTGCTAACCCAGAGATGGGGAAAAAAGCTGCTGAGGAATCTTCTGAAGAAATCAAAGCTGCACTTGAAGGTGCTGATATGGTTTTTGTCACTTGTGGACTTGGTGGTGGTACTGGATCAGGAGCGGCTCCTGTCGTTGCTGAGATTGCAAAATCACTTGGGGCACTTACCGTGGGTGTTGTCACCAAACCATTTGCTTTTGAAGGACAAGCAAGAACTTCCAAAGCACTCGATGCCTATCATTCTCTCAGAGATAAAGTAGATACTTTAATCACGATTCCAAATGATAGAATCCTTTCTATTATTGACAAAAAAACCCCCCTTCTTGATGCTTTTTCTATTGTAGATGAAGTCTTGAGAGAATGAGTACAAGGAGTTTCGGATTTGATTACTCAAACGGGTCTTATCAACGTTGACTTTGCTGATGTACGTTCGGTTATGAAAAACGCAGGATCTGCACTTATGGGGATTGGATATGGTTCTGGAGAAAATAGAGCAGCTGAGGCTGCAAGAGCAGCGATTGATAGTCCACTTTTGGAGCTTTCTATTGCTGGAGCAAAAGGACTTCTTTTCAATATTACCGGAGGAACTGACTTGAGTATGTTTGAGGTAGACGAAGCTGCAAAAATTATCACTGAATCTGTTGATAAAGATGCAAATATCATCTTTGGTACGACCATCAATCCTGACTATACTGGAGAACTTAAAATCACCGTAGTAGCGACTGGATTTGACGAAGAATCCAACAAGAACTTTTCAACTAATCAAGTGACAGGAAGAATTTCTCCATTTGGAAAAAAGACACTTTCTGAATCAAAACCTATGCCTTCTACTCCGTTTGGACAGAGAGAAGTGGCTCCTCAAGAAGATTTGGATGTACCAGCATTTTTGAGAAAGAAAATCTAAGACCAAGAAGGGAAGAACGTGAAGAGCGTTCTTTTTTTTTGTGCACAACTTGAAAGCTGAAACCAATATCCCCCTAAATCCCCATTGGTAAGGGGGACTTGAAGGAATCATTTTCGATGATTTCTCCACTTTCTCCGTACGTAGAGACGCGATGTATCGCGTCTTTTGTCTTTAGTCTCGCGTTCTGAACGTTCGGGAAAGCGACTTCCTTGCCGTTTTTATTCCCCGTGAGTTGGAATTCCCTGGTACTTTTGAGAGGTAATGCCAGATTACATTAATTTCAGTTTTTATATTATTTTATGGAAAACTGCTCATAATTTTCTGTCAC
>Ga0066602_10001358_pt1 | contig 16602 bp, 9 predicted proteins | sample Higcelweek5metaG_FD_59481 | JGI IMG/M metagenome (GOLD analysis project Ga0066602, IMG submission 59481) | Freshwater pond sediment microbial communities from the University of Edinburgh, under environmental carbon perturbations - High... | ecosystem: Environmental > Aquatic > Freshwater > Pond...
GGATTCTCATATGTATCATTCACAAGCGAACTCTTATATGAATGAAATGGATCAATCAGACGCGGGTCAGATAACATCATTGCGCGTGCAAGTGCAATGCCAGTGTTCTTGCGTGGAATACCGCGACTTGAAAAAGGTACTATAATCCTAAGACTGACTGTAATTGATTCTGCACGGTCTTTAACCTTTTTACGCAGAAATTCAGGTGATACGATATGACGCTTGCGAACACCGGTAATATTTGCAATCTGCTGGTCACTTTCACATGCTCCGCAACTGTGACACTCACCTTTCATCTCGTTAAGACCGAGACAATATCCATCATCTTCAAATGCATCAGCATCAAAGCCACGAGCCTGTAAAAATTCGTTTTTAACATTTATTTCAACAGAACGATTTTCAATCGTTTCATCTGTCAAACCACAGAGAGCTTCCTCCCGGGTAATCCTTGCCCGTTTGAATTCCGATTCCACAGATTGAATAAGCGATGACGGAACTTCGCGGTAATAGACAAATTTACTATGTACAAGAGCTGAGAATAACGCGTTGACAACACGCGGATTCTGTGCCCGTACAAGCATCTGCGACAAATAATAATCATTTGAGTCTGCACTGTCACGGAATTCAAATCCGCGGCAGCGTACATAACGCTCTGTCTGAAGCATTATTTCACGGCACTTCGCCGGATCAGCACCATTCTCGCGTTCAAGCGGCGTATACGGAAAACGGACAAGCGGAGTCATTGAGAATATTATCCGGGGTTTTCTTCCGGACATGCTTATAAGCTCATTAATATGAGTCAACAGCTCACAGAACTCATCGTAGTCTTCCTGTGTCTCTTTACCAGTGCAAATAAGAAATATTTTAAGTTCACGAAGCGGAGCATGGAGAAGAATAGCAAGACTGTTCTGAAGTGCATGCTCATCAAGACTTTTATGCAGATACTTTCTTATTCGTTCCGACATTCCCTCAAGCCCGCAGGTTATACTTGTCTTCCCTACTGCATGAAGATACTTGATTATCTCAGGTTCCTGCGCAATCATGTCAAATCGTTGACTTTTAAGACCAATTGACGCAATTTTTGGCGTAAGCTCAGATAAAATCTGATAAAAATTACGATGCATATTAAAATTAAAACTGTAAAGTTCAAGTGTTTCAAGACCCATTGATGCTTTTATCTTCGGTACAGCTGCTCTTATTGTATCAATTGACACTTCACGATACGGTTTCCTACCCCATGATTCAGCACAGAAAGAACAGAAACACGGGCAACCCTCACTGATTGTGCAATTTCCACGTCCCATCTGCTCCTCGACATACATGACAGGCCCGCTGTGCATGAGATTTTTAGAGCTTATTGACTCTGATACAAACTTTACAGTTTTTTTGCGGGTATCCGGCTGATAGAATCCATCAACAGATTCCATCCGCTCAAGAGTCTCGCGTTTGGATAATTTTTCATGTTTACATGTACGGGCAATAATGAAAAGTTTCTGTATGAGCTCAGCATCCTCTCCGACAAATATTCCATCAACAACAGGATCAGGTGTATTGAGCGCTGATGTATAAAGTGCATTCGCACCACCAAGAATCACAAGCGGCATAGATTCATTTTCCATTCGTTCGCTCTTTCGCAGATGTATACCGCTTTTTTTGAGCATGACAGGAATATTGACAATTTCCTGTACAATTGAATTGGATATTGCGATTATGTCAAAAAAACCGGCACCGCGTTTTGATGATGTCCCGATGATCCAGGGAACCCCTGCGGTCTCAAACTGATCTGCATCAGTAAGCGGAGGCAGGTATGCGAGGTCTGCATATATTTCACCACTCTCAGTAATCATCTGATAAAGAAGTTTATGTGTAAATGAATCTGCCGTGTCCCAATAGGTTGAGAGCCTGGTAATTATCACACTGAAATCTCTCTTGTCAAATTCTTCAACATCAAGAGTGTTGATTTCTCCACCTCTGAGCCATAGTCCGTTATTAGTCAACAAATGATAATTATCATTAAACCAGCTGCAAAAAATTCTGTCCACATTCACTCCTGATGATTGTACCCGATACATTTGGTCTTTACGTTATAACGACGCAAATGAATTGATTGCTCTCCAGCAATGAGGATACTAAAGGTTATTCTATATCAACTATAAAGTTATAAACAAATAAAAAGCCCCGCATCCATACTCCGGGTATGGATACGAGGCAATATGTTTCAATTGGTTTCGTTATTTACAAAATCAGACAGCAGAACTCACCTGCTCTACTTTTGCGAAAACAATTTTGTTCTTTTCAAGATTTATGCTGATCACATCACCATCATGAAATTTATCCAGAAGAAATTCTTCTGCAAGTTCATCCTCAATAAGGCGCTGAACCGCACGACGCAACGGACGTGCTCCAAGCATCGGATCAAAACCCTGATCAACCACATACTCCTTGACCTCGTCGCTTATTACAAGTTTAATGCTGCGATCAACAATACGGCTCTGCAGGTCCTTCAATTGAATATCAACAATCTGTGATATTTCTTTCTTTGTCAATGATGAGAAAACAATGGTTTCATCAATACGATTAATAAATTCAGGATTGAAAATCCTTTTAAGTTCATCCATAACTTTGGATTTCATTGCTTCATAATCAGTCCCGACAGTCGCTTTTCCAAATCCTACGGTACCGGTCTTCTTGACATCACGAGTACCGGCATTTGAGGTCATGATAATTATTGTATTACGGAAATTCACATGACGGCCGTATGAATCTGTCAAGAGTCCGTCATCAAGGATCTGAAGCAGAATGTTGAAAACATCCGGATGCGCCTTCTCGATTTCGTCAAGCAGAATAACTGAATATGGTTTTTTTCTGATCTTTTCTGTCAGCTGTCCACCCTCTTCATATCCGACATATCCCGGAGGGGCACCGACAAGTCTTGACACTGCAAACTTCTCCATATATTCAGACATATCAATTCTTACAAGTGCATCTTCAGAATCAAAGAGACTCTGGGCAAGAGTTTTTGCAAGTTCAGTTTTTCCAACGCCAGTGGGTCCAAGAAAAATAAATGACGCAATCGGACGCTTTGTATTGTGAAGCCCTGCGCGTGATCTTCGAATGCTGCGGGCAATTGATTCAAGCGCCGGGTCCTGACCAATAACACGCTTGCGTAATTCATCCTCAAGGTTTAAAATTTTCTTTGATTCTTCTTCGGCAAGTCTTTTCAAAGGAATACCTGTCATTGTAGCTACAACTTCTGCAATTGTCGCTTCATCAACAAGCAGTCTTTCCTCAGCCTTTGATTTACGCCATAAAGCCTTTTTCTCAAGAAGTAAACCTTTGAGTTTTTCCTGTTTGTCACGAAGTTTGGCAGCCCGTTCAAATTCCTGCTGCTCGACAGATTTCTCTTTATCACGCACAACATCTGCGATCTCTTTTTCCATGTCACGGATCTCGGATGGTATTTCCATACTGGAAAGCCGTTTTTTAGCGCCAGCCTCATCAATGACATCAATAGCTTTATCCGGCAGAAAGCGGTCTGAAATATAACGTTCAGACAGCTTGACAGCCGATTCGATTGCCTTGTCTGTATATGTTACTTTATGATGATCCTCATAACGATGACGAAGACCGGAGAGAATCTGAATTGTCTCGACAACATTTGGCGGATCAACCATTATTGTTTGAAAACGACGCGCGAGTGCTCCGTCTTTTTCAATATATTTTCTATATTCGTCAAGCGTAGTCGCACCGATACACTGAATTTCACCTCGTGATAACGCAGGTTTGAAAATATTCGATGCGTCAAGGCTTCCTTCAGAACCGCCAGCACCAACGATTGTGTGAAGTTCATCAATGAAAATTATAATATTTTCATTTTTCTGAAGCTCTACCATCAGTGCCTTGAGACGTTCCTCGAATTGCCCGCGATACTTGGTTCCGGCAACCATTGATGCCATATCAAGATTTATTACACGCTTATTCTCAAGTACCTGTGGAATGCTTTTTTCAAAAACTTTTTGAGCGAGTCCTTCAACGATAGCTGTTTTTCCAATACCGGGTTCACCGATAAGCACCGGATTATTTTTCTTTCTGCGGCTTAATATCTGAACAACGCGTTCAATTTCTTTCTCTCTTCCGATCACAGGATCAAGTTTTCCTTCCCGTGCCATCTGAGTAAGATCTCTTCCAAAATGATCAAGAAATGGGGTTTTGCTTTTTTCTTTAGCAGCAGCACCTGCGACGGTTTCACCGCCACGAAGCACACGGCTGATCTCTTCCTTGACACGATCGTACTCAAGCCCGGACGCGGCAAGTGCATTGGCGGCAGCAGATTCAGTGTCTTTCATAAGCGCAAGAAGCAGATGCTCTGTTCCGATATACTTGTGTGACATGGAACGTGCTTCATTAGCCGCAATCTCAAGCACCTTTTTTGCCCGTGGAGTAAATGGCAGCATCTGCCCTATTGTCATCATGCCGCCTGTTGAAGTGATTGTTTTCTCGATACTTGTTGTAAGTTCATCGAGGTCAACACCCATACTTCTCATCACAGCAACAGCAACACCATCACCCTCTTTTATCAACCCAAGAAGCAGGTGTTCCGTTCCGACATAATCATTACCCAGCCGCACAGATTCCTCACGTGCGATCTGCATTACTTTTTTTACTCTATCAGTAAACATCCCATTCATCATTAATCTCTTCCTCTGGTGTACACATTTACTAAAAATATCAGATGAAAAATTGTTAATTCAATTATCATATAATTGTAAATTTCCACCCTATGAATGTAAAGTACTTCTTTTCCTTTTTCTTTTAGTCAGCAATTCTCTTACGAGATTTGCCCTGGCAACAGAAATTTCCGTCTCATCCATCTTTGAACCAAAATATACCTGAATATGTGCAGGCATGGACAATAATGTGATACGATTCAGCTCTTCAATTGACAGAGAGTCAAACAGACTGCAATTAATTCCGATACGAAGTGCTGAAGTTAAATTGAGACACTCTGCAATACTCAATGTCCGTGCATGCAATAAAATACCATAGGCACGATAAATCTTATCTGTCAGTTCAAGCCTGGCTTCCCTGAGTACCTTTTCCCGTGCTGTAAGTTCATGGCTTGCAATATCTTTAATGATTTTTTGCGTATTTTCTATAAATTCATTCTCATGAGCACCCATAGTTGCCTGATTTGACAGCTGAAACAAATTTCCCAGCACCTCAGAATGCTCTCCGAAAAAGCCTCTTGTGGAAATACCCATCTGGCTTGCACCCTGAAGTACAGCATCAATAGCTTTTGTGAGAATCAGTCCAGGAAGATGCATAAGAAAAGAGATCCTGAGGCCAGTTCCGGAATTTGTGGGGCAACATGTCAGAAATCCACGTTTTATATCAAATGCAAATTTTAATTTCTGACCGAGAATATCATCAATATTATTAATCACATCCCAGACCTCTGATGGTTGAAATCCGGAGTCCATGCACTGCATGCGGATATGATCTTCCTCATTTATCATTATATTTATTCTGCGGGACTGATCAAATACAACCCCCCGCTCCCCATCAAAGTTCATCATATCCGGACTGACAACACGTTCCTCAACCAGAAATTGCTGTTCAAGCCGCTTGAGAGAAGTAAAATTAGCAGTCTCAAAATTCTTGAATCTGCTATCTTTTTTAATAACAGAGGTAACCTCTTCAAAAACTTTTTTTCGTTCATTGGGTGATGCAGAAGACGGAAATCGATGCGTCGACAAGTTTCTCGCAAGACGCACACGGGTCGAAATAATAACATCCGTCTTTTCTCCCTGATTATCAAACCAGGCAGGTAATTTACTCATTCTCTCACCGGAAATTATCTGTCCTTCAGCACTCATCATACCTCAATCTTCTTGAGATTATAAATTGCATCCCGAAGAACTGCAGCCTGCTCAAATTCTTCATTTTTAATCGCAGAAGCAAGTTCATGCCGTAATCTCTTGATCTGTCCACTTACTTCAACTCCGGCAGCAGCAATAGTATTTCCAGCATACTTTTTTCCTTTATGAATTGATGACCCATGCACCTGGATAAGCAGTTCATCAATTTCACCTTCAAAAGCTGCATAGCACTGTGCACACCCAAGCCAACCTTTTGATTTGAATTCCGAGTATTTCAGTCCGCATTTTGTACAAATTTTATCAGGTACCTGCATTTCCTGCTGCTGCCCCTCTTCAAAAACAGCCTCATTTACAGAAATATTAATTCCTTTTTTCTTCGCACACTCATCACAAAGATGTGAAACATTAGTTTCATCGTTTGATATTTGAGTAAGATGTATGTTGGCAGGATTCATTCCACATTCATCACACATTATCATATTAAAAACCCCGCATGTTATACACAAGACCGTCAGTGTATATAATTCGTTAAGATCATAATTTTAAATAGTGGGCATACTAATCACACATAGTTCTGAATCTGTTTTACTGCCCATGCCCCTGTTGTGCAGTAATCAGCCGCAAAATACTGTTTCAAAAATAAAATACAATTTTCCCACGAAGAAATACTACTCGCTCACAGTTGAAATATCGCTTTTTCCATTAACAATCATACCGTCTTCAAGAAAAAGCACACGATTCAACCCTTTGGTGAGTTGAGAATTATGTGTAGCAATCAAAAATGTCTGTTTAAGTGTTTCATTTGCTTTTACAAAGTAATCCAGCAGATGCTCGCCGTTTTTCTTGTCTAAATTTCCAGTCGGCTCATCAGCAAGTATAAGCGCAGGATCATTAAAAAGAGCGCGGGCTAATGCAACTCTCTGACGTTCACCACCGGAAAGTTCCGCAGGAAAATGGCTCGTTCTGTTCTTCAGTCCAAATATCTCAAGAATCTCTTTCCCCTTTTTTTCACAGAGGCCCCGTTTTTTTCCAGCAATCAATCCTGGAATAATTGTATTCTCCAGGGCTGTAAAGTCAGGAAGCAGGTGATGAAACTGGAAGACAAAACCAATATGCTGATTTCTAAAAGCTGCAAGCTGTTTTGGATTCATGGATCTGAGATTATTTCCAAGTACTGTTACAGTGCCGCCATCATAACAATCAAGTCCGCCGAGTATCTGTAAAAGTGTTGTTTTCCCTGCTCCTGAAATACCCACAAGTGCAATCATCTCTCCACGATTTACAGTAAACGACAGGTCTTTTATTACGTCAAATTTCCCGGCATCATCAGTAAACGTTTTACGTAAATTATCGACACTGACCATTTTTTCATCCATGATTCACCCTCTTGTAAACAGTCAATGACAGTATTCCCTTTTTGTATGTAAACCACTTATTCATACCTGATCGATTCTGCAGGAAGAAGCTTTGCAGCCCTCCAGGCCGGATAAATTGTAGCAACCCAGCATATTACATTTGCCGCAATATATACAGAAATCACATCGACAGGCCGTAAAATCACAGGAACAACATTGATAAAATACAAGTCCCCGGGTAAAGGAATCAGATGATACCTGAATTGAATATAGCATAGAAGCATTCCGGCAAGCACGCCGACAGTTGATCCTATGAATCCGATTATGACTCCATTGAATATGAAAATCCGCATAATCGAACCGGATCTGGCACCCATACTCATCAGAATTCCTATTTCACGTCTCTTCTCAAGAATCATCATGATAAGAGATGAAATAATATTGAAAGCTGCAACAACCATAATTAACGAAATGACAATAAAAATTATCAGCCGCTCAAGTTTCATCCATTGAAAGAGTGACTTATTCTGTGATTGCCAGTCCATTGCTCTATATGGATATCCGCCAAGATATTCACGGATGTCAGTTGCGATTTTATCTGCCTGAAAAACATTATCAGTCCTGACATGTATACCTTCCACACCCTTGAATTCGAGCAGCGACTTGGCTGATTCTATTGAAATGTAAACCAGATTCAGGTCATACTCATACATGCCGGTTTCAAAAATTCCCGAGACTGTGAATCTGGCCATTTTAGGCACAGGATCATCCTGACCGTCAACACTCACAAGACTCATAAGAACAATTTCAGAGCCTTCCCGTATACCCATTTTGTCAGCAAGACCGATCCCGATAAGAACCCCCGGATATGATCTGTTACGGTTTGATTCAACACTGTCAAGCTTCATTTCCCCGTATTTTATTGACTTTTTCAAGTCAGTTACAGTTCCATCAAGCGAATCATCAATACCATTGAGCATGATACCTTCCTGCACATTATCATGCTCGATTGCCCCTTTACCAGAGATAAACGGTGATGCTCCCAGCACGCGCGGATGCTTAAGTATCACCTGACGTAATGAATCGTAATTTTCAATAGGAACACTATGGTATTTCAGAATACTTGCATGTGCAAAGGTACCGATGATTCTGTCCCGGACCTCTTTCTCGAATCCATTGGCAATTGATAATGCGACAACAAGTACAAAACTGCCGACACACACACCCACTATTGAAATATAGGTAATAAGAGAGATAAACCCGATTTTGCGTTTACCTCTGAGATACCTTAAAGCTACAAAAAGTTCCATTGAAGAAGCCACAGATTATCCTTTACATGTAATCATTCAGGCCTCATAAGCGGAAACAAGACAACATCCCGTAAAGTTGATGCATTTGTCAGGAGCGCTATTATGCGGTCTATACCCATTCCCCATCCTGAGATCGGCGGCATGCCGAATTCCATACACTGGAGAAAATCATTATCGACATCCATTGTTTCCTTATCACCATGAGCGCGGGCTTCAGCCTGCTGCCTGAAACGTTCTGTCTGATCAACAGGATCAACAAGCTCTGAATAGGCATTGACAACCTCCCAGCCGTTTACAACAAGCTGAAAACGGTCGACAGTCAGCGGATTCTGATCATTTTTTCTTGCCAATGGAGAAAGATCAAGAGGATGCCCTGTAATAAAAGTCGGATTGACCATCTGCGGACGTGAAACCTTTTTGTAAAGCAGATCGATCAGCGTACCGCGACCTGCAGTTTTTATTTCCACATCTGTCTCAAGTCTGATTCCCTTATTGTCCATCTCTTTGAGCAGTGCCTCGCGAGTCTCAAATTGATTTATGTCAATACCGCAGTCTTTTATGAGTATGTCACGGAATGTGTACCTCGGCCATTCACCATCAAAAGATATGGCCGTACCCTGATACGTAAGGTCAAGACTGCCGTTGACTGCCATTAGAAGATGCTTGAAAAGCGCTTCAGTAAAATTCATATTGTCAACATAGTTCCAGTATGAACAGTAGTATTCAAGAAGAGTAAAATCAGGCAGATGAGAAGCGTCCATACCTTCATTTCTGAAAGAACGTGCGAATTCATATACCCTGTCGAAACCGCCTGCAATTGCACGTTTGAGATATGTCTCAGGTGCAATTCGAAGGAAAATGTCGATATCCAGCGCATTGTGATGAGTCAGGAACGGACGTGCAAGTGCACCGGTAGCCTTATTTGTCAATACAGGTGTATCTATTTCTGTAAATCCGTTATCATCAAGATAATTACGGATAGTCCTGATTATCTTTGTACGCTTGACAAATCGTGTACGTGAATCTTCACTTGAGATCAGATCCAGGTAGCGCTTTCTCAGACGAATCTCCGGATCTGCTATTCCATGAAATTTCTCCGGAAGAGAACGCAGAGTTTTTGTCAGAAAAGTAAAAGAATCGATATCAATTGTTTTCTCACCGGTTTTGGTTGTAATCAATTCACCTTCGACACCTAAAAAATCTCCAATGTCAATTAATTTTTTCAGGTCTTCGAACTTTGCATCACCAATTTTATTCTTCTGTACTGCGAACTGAATCCTGCCATCAATATCATATAGATGACCAAAAGCAAGTTTTCCGAAATATCTTAACGAAATAAGACGACCTGCAACTCTGATCCCCTTTGTACCATCAGGCAGCGCTGCAGCTTCATGTAAACGATAATTTCTTTCAAAACGCTCTGCATAAGGATGATAGCCGGCATTGCGAAGTGAAGAAATCTTCTCAAGGCGAACTTTCATCTGTTCATTTAATTCATCCTGTGTATCCAAAACAAACGTCTCCATTTAACATGAAAAAAGTAGCAGGCTAAGAACTACAAGTATTTTACTGATACATTTTCCAATAGCCTCTTAATCCTGGAAAACTATAGAAAATACTTCATTATTAGGTGAAGATTTGAAAGAATCTGCCAAAAAACAAAAAAAAATATTAAAAGACTGATTTTATTTGTAAAAAAACGGTTTTATCCGGTTTTTCCTGCCAAATCACAAAATTCATTAATAGAAATGCTTATTATTTCTTTTGAATCATTTGCAATCAACCCGGAATAACCATCAGACTCAATTTTCTCGAGTTTTTCACCCAGATCAATTGCGCCAACCGTTCGTGCAGCACTTTTAAAAGTGTGTGCAACAATAGCAACTTCCTTAGAATTTTTCTTATCGATCGCAATATTCAGGTCATGAACGTATTCCGGCATCTTTTCCATAAAGAGTTTCAGTGCCTCATTAAACAATTCCTGATCGAAAGCCATATTCTGCAGTGCCTGCTCTTTATTAAAAATATTTTCTAGATTTTTTTGTTTGATATTGGCCTCTATTGTAAAAGTTTCTTTTGAAAGCCCGTTATCAGGTAAAGACATATACCTGGATATTTTCATTCTTAACTGATCAAGTTGAATAGGTTTGATAAGGTAATCATTGATACCGACATCTGAACACCGCGCCAGATCTTCTTCAAGGACGGTCGCTGTAACTGCAATAATTGGAATGCCAACATTTTTAATTCCGGCTCCACCTTTACGAATAATTTCAGCAGTCTGATATCCATCAATCTTTGGCATTTGTAAATCCATAAGAATAATCGCAAAATCATCAACCTTCAATATTTCTATGCACTTTTCACCATCGACAGCAGTTTTTACAGACAATCCTTCTTTCTCGAGCATTTTGCAGATCACTATGGTATTGATTTCATTGTCTTCAACTACAAGAATGGTTTTATTATCCGAGACGATATCATTTGTTAACCTTTCGGTAACAGGCTTACTTATTTGTAGAATATTTTTAGTCTGCAACACAGTATCAAACCCGGCAGTAAATGTGAATTTTGATCCCTTTCCAGGTGTACTGTCAATTGAAATTGATCCGTTCATCATTTCAATAAAACGTTTGGAAATTGTCAATCCAAGCCCAGAACCCCCGAACTTTCGACTGAAAGACTGATCAGCCTGTGTAAATGGATGAAACAAATTCGGCAGGACCTTGGCGTCAATTCCAATTCCGGTATCCTCTATCTCAACAAGCAGAAACACACGAGTGCCTACAGAAGATTTCAACTTGATACTTATAGAAATGTATCCGGAATCAGTAAATTTAATAGCATTTCCCGCAAGATTAAGAAGAATCTGTCTGACCCTTCCGGAATCTCCATACAGAAGCGAAGGAATCTGGGGTTCAATTATTGTTTTAAACAATAAGTTTTTCTTTCGGGCATTAAACGAGAGTATCATCTTTACATCATCAACTACCTTACGAATATCAAAACCTACTGATTCAAGCTCAATTTTATCTACCTCTAATTTTGAGAAATCAAGTATATCATTTAATACTGTCAATAATGCATTTGCACTTGTCTTTATCGTTGATGCATAATCCATCTGCTCACCGCTTAAAGATGTAGTCAGAAGCAGATCACTCATGCCAATGACTCCGTTTAGAGGTGTACGGATTTCATGACTCATATTTGCCAGAAACTGACTTTTTGCCTTATTTGCATTTTCAGCAGCTACTTTTGCAGCTTTAACATCAGTTATGTCATCCATTGTTCCGATAACACCACCAATATTCCCATCAGCTTTCCTGAAAATTGCCTTCTGAATTACAAAATACCTGTCATTGCCACCCGGATCTTTTATTTCCTCTTCATAAACCTGAGTCATACCTGATTCGATTGTCAATTGATTTTTTTTACTATACAATTCGCGATCGCCTGGTCCCCAGAGTTCTTCATCTGTCTTTCCTGTTATGTCACCTGACTTTTTTCCAACAAGTTTCTCAAATGCCGGATTGCATCCCAGATAGCACATCTGTGAGTCGTAATAGTAAAGCTGATTTGGAATCGCGCTGAACAGAGCGTCCTGAAAATAAATCTGATTATGCAGGGATGCTTCCGCGCGAATTTTCTGCAGTACAGCCGAAACCTGCATGAAAAACACCTCTATAGCATCATGACAAGGCAAATCATTATTGCCTAAACATATCAGATGAATTCCTCCAAGAATCAGATCATTATCTTTTAATCCTATACTATAAACTTTTTTAATTTTAAAAAGCTCATTGATTGAATCAATAGCTTTATCAGAAATATCACCTGCAACAAGTTCTGCAAAACCACCGGCATGACTGTTGATATTACCCTTATGTAACAATTCAATTGTTTTATTGGTCAATTTATACCTTGAACCGACAATAGGATATCCAATTATCTGATTTACTTTTTCCATTAACTGCGGCTCAACCCCGGCTATCCCGAAAATCTTCAACCATGCATTTTCTTCAACGAAATCAACTATTACAACTGTCTGCGGTGCGAGTATTGCAAAATTACATTTTATATATTCGTAAATCTCATCAACACTTTTAAGCGACATCAGTGCTACTGAACTTGTTGACAGAAATCGAAATTGTTCCTCGTTTTTTTTGAGATTTATAAGAGCACTTTCAAGCGAATCATTCTTTGATGACAACTCCTGCTGATGTTTACACCTGGCGCGTTCATACAGATAAGATGTTATACAAACTGAAAAAAATGAGCCCAAAAACCAGATTCTGAAAAAAACAGTCCTGTGCGTAAACAAATCAGTAAATTCACACAGAACAAACTCAAGCATGAACAGAGCTATAAATACTGATGAGAATATAGTACCGTAACGTAAACCTAAAACCAGGAAAACAACAACCGGATATGAAAATGCCCAGAGGAAACCATAACTGAATGCACCTCCGGTACCAATCAGAAAAAGTAACACGATACCAAGAAGTCCGCAGGATACAAAAATTGTCTTTTTTTCTACAGATATTAAAAGTCTCATTAAAACCAGAATCGCAGAAACTGCTATTACAATCTCAATCATCATCATTGAGTGATATCTGTTTATATATGAAGAAACTGCACCTGCAATTCCATTTGCCAATGTTACAAAAATCGTAATATATATAACAATTAAACGTTCCCTCTGTTCTGCAGGTACTGTATTAAACCTGAATAAAGTCAATGCTCTGGAAATCATTTAAAAATTAACCTTTTTATTTAATAATCAGATAGAACTGACAATGCATTTATCAGATCAATCTCGTTGTATATAATATTGTAAAATCATAATTCTGTTTCAGCAACAGGATTGTTCCTCGAATACCGATATTTACATCAACATCAATTATTCATCAATAATAAATGAACTGTTATGAATCGGAAACCAACCAGGTATACTGATAATTTCCTGCTATTTGATTTCAGAACACAGTAGCAGTTATACAGTGATCATACGTGTCACTTGTAAACAATATCATCACTATTAATCTTAATATCTATCTGTTTTCAATATGACTATTTGTCTTATCGAGAAGGGAAAGAATTTTTTCATTCAGCAGAACACCCAATTGAAATGAACGGGTATATTGCTGAATTGAAATCTGTGGAACAGTATCTTTATATACATGAAGAAGTAATCTGTTGATAATAAAGTTTTTCCATTTATTAAATTCACAAAGTTTATCGTAAGTATCCTTCTCAATAAATCCAAGAATGAATACCAGCTTACTGCATCGTATATAGTTGAATTCTGCAAGCATATCTTCTATTTCATGTGTATCGGCATTATTTTCTTTTCGAATTATCAGAAGAAGTATTCTCAGACTTATTTCAAGATTCGCATGAAGTATCTGCATTCCTTCAATATAAAATCCATTTTCATATGCATTTTTTGCATGTTCCAACGGCATTCTTTTTTTGAGCTGAATCATCTGTTTATTCATGGCAATCACTCCGGTTTCATAATGTAAGAGAGCACAGCAAGTCACCTGATTTGAATAATTGTATTTATATGCAATATAAATCATTCAACATATCAGAAATACCTTATCGATTTTTATTCATAAAATTATTCATTATTTCTGATTATCCCAGAATTTGCGTACAACAAGTGCAATTTTATCGCTGTGTACTTTACAGTTTGGAAACCATTCCTGAGGGAACAGTGTTTGATACTCTTCATCAATATAGCGGTCATCAATCAGAATTATTATTCCTTTGTCATTTTCAGACCGGATTAAACGACCGGCAGCCTGCAGAACTTTATTCATTCCTGGATAGCGATAGGCGTAATCAAATCCGAGTTTGTGAACATTTTGAAAAAAATTCCTGATCAAATCTCTTTCAAAACAAATAAGAGGCAATCCGACACCTATGACAAATACACCAATACAGCGTTCTGCCTTCAGGTCAATCCCCTCTGAAAAAAGCCCTCCGAGAACACAGAATCCAAGTGTAGTCTCTGATGGATTAGATTTAAAATTTTCAAGAAACTGCATTCGCTCCGGTTCAGTCATTGTACCAGACTGCATATGGATTGATAAATCTCCGGAATTCTCCTGCATTATTTCATAAATCTGCATCATATAGCTATATGATGGGAAAAACACCAGATAATTACCTAATTTTTCATCGATAACAGATAAAATGCACTTGACAATTTTAATTATGCTCTCATTTCTATTGGTAAATCTGACAGAAATATTATTTGTAATTATTATTTGTCTATTTAACTGGTTGAAAGGCGATTTGAAAATAATAAATTTATCACCAGACTCACCTCCCAGTATTTGTTTAAAGTATGTTGACGGGAGCAGAGTTGCGGAAAAAAGAATTGATGACCTGCCGCGGTTAAGCACCTGCTGAATAAGATATGACGGATCAAGGCAGAAGAGTTTAATTGCAGTACTTCCTGATTGTTTTTCAATATATGTAACATAACGTTCATCATAGAAATCTGATATTTTTAGAAAAGCGATCATTTCAAAGTAGATAGTCAGCACATCATTGTCAGCGGCAAGTTCCCTGTGTATTCCAAGTACCTCTTTACATGATTCAATAAATGAACGCAGACAGTTGACAAAATCTGACTGAAATCCATCCAGTTCAAGTGCATCCTCATTATCAAGCATTTCGTTAAAGTTATTCAACAGATTTACACATCTGTTCGCTTTAAGTGCAGCAGATCTGCTGTATTTACGAATTTTCTTTTTTATAACCTGAAACTGACTTTCAACTAACTGCGTGGAAAACATCGATCGCGCCCTGTCAACAAGATTGTGTGCTTCGTCGACAAGAAAAGTATAATTTCCGATCTTATCGGCAAAAAACCGTTTTAAATACACCAATGGATCAAAAACATAATTGTAATCTCCAACAATAACATCGCACCATAAAGAACAATCCAGTGATAATTCAAACGGACAGACCTGATACTTCAATGCATATTCACGTACAGAATCCATGGAATATGCATCAAGGTCATTTAATATTTCCCATAATGCATCATTTACACGATCATAATGTCCTTTTGCAAACTGACATTCAAGCGCATTGCACCGGTGAACGCTGTTAATACAGATTTTTTCCTTTGCAGTCAGCATAACTGAACGGATATGTATGTGCTGTAATCTCATCATGACAAGAGCCTGATCAACCACATCCCTGTTTATTGTTCTGGCAGAAAGATAGAATATCCTTGCAGTATGCCCCAATCCAAGGGCTTTTAATGCAGGAAAAAGAGTCGAAATAGTTTTGCCTATTCCTGTAGGTGCATTGACAAAAAGTCTTTTTTTATCCCTGATGGTTATATAAACCTGGGCAGCGAGCTCACGCTGACCTGGTCTGTATGCGTCAAAAGGAAAAATAAGCTTGTCAAGTGAGCAATTGCGTTTTACGGTCCAATCATTTGACATTTCAACCCACTTGCCGTATCGGTCTATAAGGTCAGAAAAAAATATGTTTAATTCCTCAAACTGCATTCTTTTCCTGAATTGTCTGATTGCTTCAGTCTGCTGATGACAATAACTTAACCTCAGATCAATATATTCAAGTTCTTTTTGAGTTGACAAAATAAACGCATAACACATCACCTGTGCCCAATATACAAAGTTGCTGGATTCATCTATACTTTCAAGCGGAACAGAGACTGATTTAATCTCGTCAATGCAACATTCTCCATTTTTTTCAGTTATTACCCCGTCTGCCCGCCCCTCGACTGTCAATAGATACTTCTCTTTCTCAACAGTATACTTCAAATAGACTTCAGGTTCATATTCATCTCCGCCTGACTTCTGTATCTTTCTATGCAGCCTCGCACCTTCAAGCATCGCATCAGCTGCAAATCCACCTCCAATGTCACCTTCACGAAAGATAAACTCGACAAGCTGCCGTACTGCAATTGTTTTGTGGGGTTTTATATCAGACATAATTTAAATCTCAATTATCAATATCCAGTAATAATATTCAAAATAATGATTGCAATCAAAGCAGTATTTAAAAAAA
>Ga0066602_10001360_pt1 | contig 16580 bp, 22 predicted proteins | sample Higcelweek5metaG_FD_59481 | JGI IMG/M metagenome (GOLD analysis project Ga0066602, IMG submission 59481) | Freshwater pond sediment microbial communities from the University of Edinburgh, under environmental carbon perturbations - High... | ecosystem: Environmental > Aquatic > Freshwater > Pond...
GCTGGCTTCACAGAGGGTTTGGACTCAGAGACTCACGCGATTGATTCCTGCTTGGTACCAAAAATCAAGATGCTCTTGCGTCACATTTTCTGGGGTGGTCTCCAATGTGATTTCAGGAGTGTGATTGGGGATGTGGTGAGAAAAGAGCGAAATAATCTCAGTAAGCGCTTCATTTGGCATCAGACTTGGTGTTCATCATCAAAAATAAATACTCTCCACTCTGTCAGTATGGGAAGCCAAGAAACTCGAAATTTCCTCTCGGAGCACGCAAAGGTATCGAGGAATCAAAGGAGAGGAGATTCAGCCGATTGAAGGAAACCTACAATAGGTACATTTCTCCTGACAAAATGGAAAATGAATATAATAATACATAAGAGAGGAAGAAAAAGATGCCCGAAGACATCTTTTTCTTTATTTTATAAAATTAAGAATTTCTGATTTTACAGTCAAAAGCATAAAAGACTTCTTTGTTGGCAGATCGGATTCTAATGCACTGTCAATCTTATCCACAATCTTGAGGAGTTTGTCTTGATAGGTATCAGGGAACTTTGCTTTGATCTTTTCAAGGATAGGAACAAGTGCTTTTGCATATGAACTTCAAGAATACTTTTTGTATTTTGATTGAGCGAGTTCTTTTTTGGTGACGAGGCTACTCAAAGAAGTATGGAGGGTAAAGATTTTTTTGTTGATAGACGCAGAGTTCATATACGAATACTTTTCCAAATCTTTATTGAAATCTTTGATTTGTGACTTGATAGAAGCAATATTGGTTCATTTTGTAATTTTATCGTTGAGAAGTGAATACTTTAAATCGATGGTATCGATTGCAAGCATAGAGTTTTTTGTCTCAAGCTGAGCAAGAGAAAGCTTTTCTTTTAATTTTTGGATGAGGTCAGATCTGTATTGTTCGTAGTTGTCATTGTAAAAATATACGATTTCATTTTCCAAACGAATCTTGAGATTGTTGATGTTGTTGGTATTATCCCCTTCTCCGATCAGATTTTTTACTTTGGCATTGATTTCACCAAGCTTTTGATTGATAAAAGCTACTTCTTCAAGAGAACCAGAGGCAGAAAGCACTTCTTGAGCTTTTAGGTTTCCTTCGGTATCATAGTATCTATTTTTTACCGTATTGTAACGACTCACCAAAGATTCCACATCGGTATCTGAAAAAAGGACTCCATAGCTATCTTGCATCTTGAGAGAAAGAGAGTTTTTGAAATTTTCAAGAAGAATTTCTATCAAACGATCAATATCCCCTTTGTAGTTTTTAAATGCAGGATTGGCTTCAAGATTTTTGTCTCTGAGTGTTTCTAAATCCGTTCTGAGCATTTGAACGTATTCCTTTTGTTTGGTTTCATTGAAAAGGGAGAGATCTGATGCGTACGCTAGGTAGGTATTTTTGAAAGAAGAATAATTTTTATCAAAATCAGTATAGAGTTTGAAGAGTTCATCATATTTTCCAGCAAAGGTCTTAACGGTGGAAAGTGCTCCTGAGTTGGATTCTACGGCTGATTTTAGGGTTCCTTTGTAGGCTTCAAGTGCTTGAGTATGCTTGGTTTGGAGAGCAGTGATTTTCGTTGCAAAAGACGTGGTCAGGTTTTTATAATTTTCATTGATTTTATTGATATCAGTCTCGTATGAGGCTTTTTTGACATCAGTTATACTCGCTTGAAAATTCACATCATCACGCATTTTTGTCAAAGCAGTCAATTCAACCTGAGTGAGAGTTTGAATCTCAGTACGAAGTGAGGTAAATTCATTTTTTAAATCCTGAGAAAAATTGGTAGAAAGTTTTCCCATAGACACAAGATAATTCACGCTTTGAGCATCGTAACCACTCGATTCAGAAGACTTGTTGTAGGTGTCCACAAGAAATTGAACTTGAGTTTCCAAATCTTTTGACTTCGTAGATTGAAGGGTTTCGAGATGAGTCTTAAGAGCATCTATCTCTGTTAAGAGGGTGTCTTTGTTGGAATCAGCAAAGCTTGAAAATATCCAAGAGAGCGAAAGCAAACATCAAACTATGAGAGTATTTTTTGTACGCATAGCGAAAAATTTAAAAAATAATATGATGCAAAATCAAAAACTCATACCTGAGCCTGAAAACATATTATAAAAAACTCTCAAGAAATCAAATAATATTTTTTCTCTCACTAAAAAAAAATGCAGTGTCATCAAAAAAGATTTCTGTTTCAAGAAATCTTTGATTTTTATTTTTCACACGGAGTTTCTAAATTGGTTCCTTCTGCTGTCTTTTTATTCAAACAAAGAATCTTTCGCTTGAATGAATCAAAAGCTTTTCCATAACTTTCTGGATTATCCAATATAGGAACAAGTTGTTCATCATACAACATTTGATACTTCGTATCAAAAGAAACAAGTTCTACATTTGGATTGTAAAAGCTGGAATATTTGACATTATATCCACTTTTAACAGTATCATTGAGTCTTTCATTCATCAAAGACAATTGTGCAGGGAGGTAGTATGGTATTTTACTCAAATACTCTTTCTGTACAGAAGGCTGATTGAGATAGCTTACTAAATCAAATGCAAAATCTGTATCTTTTGCATTTTTATTGATAGCAAAATAGCTATATGAGATCCCATATTTATCCCCTTTTTCAGTATTTGTTGGAAATGGAGCTGCTCTCACGAAATTCTTGGAAAGTGACCTTTTGTTAATTTCCTCAAGCATTCTTGGATATCCCAGAACAATTTGAACCTTTCCATCAGCAAAAAGGTCAATATTATTTTCATGGTCTTGTGTGAGTTGCTCTTTGAAAGTATTATATTGATTCTCTTTGTTGATATCTCCATACGAAAAATATGTTTCAAAAGAAGATTTTAAATCATTTCCACCAACATCTTCTATGCTTTTCAAATCATTTTGTACAAAAAATTGATTAATAATATCAGAAACTCTATATACAGTAGAACCATTCCCCATTCCAAGAGCCGTCTCTTGATTTTGTTCTCTGAGATCTTTTACTGCCTGATCTACGTATGCCCAAGTATTGAGATTTTTTCCTTTGAGCTCTCTAAAATTATAGTACATCACTGGTGGTTCATATCAGATTGGAAGTCATGCTAAAAACTCTACTTCAGTATCATCGATTTTGGTTTTACGTATGAGGTCATTGGAAAAAACTTCGTCATAATTTTTTCTAAAACTATCAGTATTGACCGCAGAATTATCAATTCAAATCGTCTCGTTTTCAAAGAATTTTCCGTCAGTATTGTGAATCATAAACAGATCTGGAGCATCCCCTCTCACAAATGCTCCTACCAGACTACTAAAATACTCTTCATAATTTGAAAATGAAACTACCTGAATCTTTTTGTTCCCATATTTTGTATTATTTGATTGAAAATTCTTCACTACTTTTGTCATAGATTCAGAACCGTCAAACAAAAGCCAGATTCTAAAAGCATTTGACTGGGCTGAGTTTCCAGTTTTGTTATTACTTTTATTGGATAAAAAGAAAAACAAAAATATAAACAATACAAGAAGCACTCCCCCAATTATTCAAAATATGATTTTATTTTTACTCATTTCACAAAATTAAAAATTAAAAATATTTTCTAAGCAAGATCAGAGAGCAAATGTAAATGAATATGCATCACTTCTTGTCCTCCTTTGGACCCAACATTAAAATGCAATTGGTATCATTCTGCCACTCAAAACTCTTCTGCCATCTTTTTTGCTACAAAAAACAAATCCGCTAAGAGTGGTCCATCTTCAGGAGTAATATGGTTGATGGTTGGAATTTCTTTTTTTGGGATTATTAACAGATGAGTCTTTGCTCTCGGAGAAATATCTCTCAAAACTATCAAATTGTCTTGTTCATAGAGAATGGTTGCTGGAATTTCTCCAGAAATAATTTTTGTAAATACGCTTGTCATAAAAATGTATGTTAAAAAATAGAAAATACTAATAAAAAACTGCATCATGATGAACCTTTTCTGGATTTCTTTGGAAAAGCTTTTCATCTACAAAAAAAAGCATTACAATAACTGCAAGGGATAAGAGTATTAGAATGATTCCAAACATTCGACTCAATACTACCAAATTTGGATGATGGAATCTGACCTCCCCAGTTAACTGAGAATGAGCCAAGATAAATATACCAAAGATGATTACGAGAAACACTCCAAACAGGCTCAATAAAATTGTAATCATAAAAAATTTTACTTTTTTAAAATATCAGTATACTTATCTTTAGGAAGTATGAGCGAAATTATAATTTTTAATTTTATTTTTGCAAATTTTTTAAAAATAGTGTACACTATGTCATATATACTTTTAAAAGTATTCTATAATATAACTATTTGACTATGCATGAATTGAAACAGAATGGGAAAGTCTTCTATATAAATGAAGAAATGCAAGCGCAATATCCCGAACTCATTAAACTCGTACTTGCTACTGAAAGTATGGATGATGAAGAGAGACAATATTGGTTTGATATCATGCCTTCTATGAATGACGCTCAAATCGACAGACTTTTCAATATCCTAGAAACTGAAAGAAGAAAGCTGGAAGATCTTGAGACCAAGTTTCAAGAAGAAATCAAATCTCTCAACGAAAAACACCTCATTGAATGGCAAGAATTTCAACTCAAAGACTCAAAGAAAAAGATCAAAGAACAAGAAGCTCTCGAACCAGAAGAAGATCCAGATGATGTGCTGCGTATGCTCAATAACTTGTAATACATTGAAAAACTCCCAAGAAACAGGAGTTTTTTTTGATACTAAGGAATGAAATCTTATGAAAGAGAAGCCATATCAATCACAAAACGATACTTTACATCGCTCTTGAGCATACGTTCATACGCTTGGTTGACAGAAGCAATATCAATCACTTCAACTTCTGAAACAATATTGTGCTCTCCGCTATAGTCAAGCATTTCTTGAGTTTCATGAAGTCCTCCGATCAGAGAACCCGCAATACTCACGCGTGAAAAGATAAGATTGAAAATCCCGATTTGAGCAGGTGTTGGTGGAGCTCCGAGGCAGATAAGGACTCCATCGGTTTTGAGCATCTGAAGAGCGGTATTATAATCATGGGGAGCTGAAACCGTGTCAACGATACAATCAAAGCTTTTCTTGACGTGGTTTATTTGATTGGCATCGGAAGTCAGGACAAAGTGATGCGCTCCAAGCAGTCTTGCATCTTGTTCTTTGCTAGGAGATGTAGAAAGCATAGTGACCTCAGCACCAAAAGAAACGGCATACTTTACTGCCATGTGCCCGAGTCATCCCAGTCACATGACTCACACACGGTGTCATGGTCATACTTTCCAATGTCTCAAAGGAGAATAGGTGGTAATTCCAGCACACAGGAGTGGTGCAACTCACGCGAGTGGCAAGTTCTTTGGAACCTTGAGAACAAAGTCGGTGTTGACGACGATGTGTTTGGAGTATCCTCCATAGGTCACTCATCAGGAGATGGCATCAGCACCATTGTAGGTTCCTACAAAACCATTGTGACAATATTGTTCCAGTCCGTGGACACAGTTTTCACAATGCCTACAACTTCCAACTAAACATCCCACCCCAACGATATCACCAACCGTAAACTTGCTCACCTCATTCCCTACATCAGTCACACGACCCACGATTTCATGTCAGGGAACCACAGGATACTGCGTTCCTCACCATTCATTACGAACGGTGTGAATGTCACTGTGGCATACTCAACAGTACAAAATATCAATTCCAACATCCAAAGCTCACACTTCCCTTCTGAAAATATGAAAGGGAGCCAAAGGAGCAGTTGCCGAAGCCGCTGCATAAGCACTTACGTTTCCCATAATCAAAAAATTAAGAAATAAAGCAAGGAAAATTATACCTTTTGAAGTCAGATTTTCAAGGGAAAATATAATTCTTTCAAACAAAAAAATACCGTAAAAAAAAGGAACGAAGAAATCGTTCCTGAGAGTAAAATTGGAGACAGTATAAATAGAAGAGAGACGCCATAAATGGACGTCTCTACGTACTCTTCTATTTTTCTTCTTCTACTACTTGGATATGAAGCTCTTTGAGTTGTTCTTCGTCTACGATAGAAGGAGCATTCATCATCAGGTCTTGGGCTTTTCCTGATTTTGGGAAGGCATAGACTTCTCTGATATTAGTCTCGTCGGAGAGGATCATCATAAAACGATCCATTCCTATAGCAAAACCTCCATGAGGGGGAACTCCGTATTGAAAGGCTTCGTACATCGCACCAAACTTATTCATCACTTCGTCTTTACTTCTTCCAACAGCTTCAAATGCTTTTATGAGGACTTCTACATCGTAGTTACGGATAGAACCTGAAAGGATCTCATATCCATTACATGCAAGATCATATTGATTGGCTTTCATAGCGAGCAAATCTTGGTTTTCAAACGCTTCCCTTCCCCCTACTGGCATAGAAAATGGATTGTGACAGAAATCAATCTTTCCTGAATGTTCATCTTGTTCAAACATTGGAAAATCAATAATCCAACAAAATGCAAGGGTATTTGGATCTGCGAGTTTGAATTTATCTCTGAGGCTCAGACGAACAGCAGAAAGAACGCTTACGGCTTTTTTGAAATCATCGGCTGCAAAGAAAATCATATCTCATGATTTTGGCTCTAATCTCTTTTCAAGCTCATCAATTTCAGCTTGAGAAAAATATTTCAAGATTGGAGATTTTTTTCCACCTTCTTCTTTGTCATCATAGATGATATAGGCAAGTCCGGCAGCACCGTGGTGTTTTGCGACGAGGGTCAGGTCATCGATTTCTTTTCTCGTCATCGATTTTCCTTCAAGTTTCATGGCTTTGATGACTCCACCGTTTTTGTGAACACTTTGAAATACTGAAAAATCAGAGTTGGCAAACACATCAGTCAGGTCAACAAATGCCATTCCAAATCTTAGATCTGGTTTATCACTTCCATAATTTTCAAGTGCTTCGTCATAACTCATCGCAAAAAATTTGTTTTCAAGGATGGTTTTGGTGCTCAGAGATGCCGTAACATCACGAATATATCCTTCAACTACCCCAAACACGTCTTCCCTATCGACAAAACTCATCTCACAGTCAAATTGGTAAAATTCACATGCATGTCTGTCGGCTCTTGGGTCTTCATCACGAAAACACGGAGCGACTTGAAAGTATTTATCAATTCCTCCGACCATCAAAAGTTGTTTGTATTGTTGTGGAGCTTGTGGAAGTGCATAAAATTTTCAAGGATTGATACGAGAAGGAATAAGATAGTCTCTCGCTCCTTCTGGGCTTGATACGGTGAAAAGTGGAGTCTGTACATCAAGAAATCCTCTCTCTTGAAACCAATTTCTCGTAAAGTTGAGGTACTTTGAACGGAAAATCACATTATTCAAGACTTTTTTTCTTCTAAGATCTATATATCTGTGTTTGAATCTGATGTCTTCGTTGGCTTCACTCGCATGTTCATCGAGTTCAAAAGGTGGAGTCTTGGAACGTGAAAGACATTTGGTGTCTTTGATGATCACCTCAATCTCTCAGGTAGAGAGTTTTGGATTGGCTTGTCCTTCTGGTCTTGGTCTCACGTTTCCGCTTACTTGGATAACATATTCACTTCTATATGTGTTGGCTTCGCTCCAAGCGGTTTCATCATCGGCTGGATCAAAGACGATTTGTGTGAGTCCATAGCGGTCTCTGAGGTCTATAAAGATAATTCATCCATGGTCTCTTCTGTTGGAGACCCAACCACTGAGAGTGACTTCTTTTCAAACAAGAGCGAGGGTTGCTTCATTACACGTGTGTGTTCTTAACATAAGTGTTTATAAAAAATTAAATACGGGCTTGATTATAGTAAACTCGCACAAAAAATCAAAAGAAAAGGAGAAAAAGTGCGTTTCTTATCAAGATACAAGAAGTCCCAATCTCTCTGTTGATACCTTGATATCAAACTTTACAAATAATGAGACGAAATGGTATTTACATTTTTTCATCGTGGAGTCCATCTATAACTATGATATTTTCGGATTGGATATATGCGATTTCTTTGAGTGACCGTCATTCATAGAGTGAAAATACGGTTATGTATTTGAGATTTGGAAATGCTGTTAAACATTGATAAATTTTTTCAAGTTGTGGAGTGGAGCCTTCAGAAAATGAGATGTGTTCTACGTTTTTTAGTGGAGTCTCTGAGGATGAGAAAAGTGTGGACAACTTTTCGTAGAACCGTCCGAGTGTTGAATCTTGACAGAGAAAGAGATGCTCTAGATTGGGGAAACACAAAAATAATGCACGCAATTGGTCGAGTGAAAGATTTCAGAGTTTTTTTCTGGTAAGCTTGAGCTTTTCGACACGAAAACAATGTTTATAGAGTGAAGAAATTTCTGATGGTGAGAGTGATGTTATGTCAGAATCAGAATCGCACAGTATTCTCAGTCATCAAGATACTCAGAGTTGTTTTTGGAAAGTTTGTTTGAAATCAAAATCATCAAAGTATAGTATTCTGAGGTGTGGAAGGAATTGTGTCAAAAAAAGAAAATCAGTATTGACTAATCATAACGGATTTTTGAGAAGCAATTGACTCAGAGAGTTTAGGGAAAGAAAGAGGTCTTTTAGTCATTCTTGGTTCGTAATTGCTTCATCAATGGTGAGTTCTAGTGAGGTGATTTTTCTGAGTGCGTGAGAGTTTTTTTCTTTTAGTTTGATGAGCTTTGTGAGTCGTATTTTGAGTGATTTTGCTTTTGAGAGATAGGCAGGATAGAGTGAACGGGTCAGGTCTTCTCCATAATCTTCAAAAAATCTTTCTTGGAGTGGTGGGCGCATCAGAGGGTGGGAGTGGATTTTTGAGATTATAGGAGCAAATTTTTTTCTTTTGTGCACAAATAGATCAGGGAGACGTGAAAATATTCCTCAAGTGGGTTTTTGTTCTGTGGTGGTGAGATATTCATCATAAAATTGCCTGATCTCTTCATAGCTTGGTTTGAACGTATCTACATCAAAATAAAATCTCAGACTTGAAATCAATCGATTTGGAATCTGTCGTGCACCATGAAATGCTTCAAAGAGTGCTTGGAGTTCTTTCAATTCTTCTTCTTGAGTTGGGAGATCAAGAAGATCTAGGATCTGCTGTCTGATCTCACAAGCACGGCTCACGAATGATTGAATGACTCAGTGGAAGCTAAGATGGTGTTCATAGTGTTAAGGTTTATTATATATATGTTTTCTGTTGATAAGAGTTTCACCACAGAAGGCTCAAGCCCTCTGTTGACTTATGCTCTCTGAGCGTAAATTTTTTTGACTTTGCCCTCAGGGACTTTTCCAACAATTTTCTTGAGGTTTGGAAAGCAAGAAGTAAACAAAGCGAGTTCTTGCTGGTTACTATACCCAAGATCTCACGAGCAAGAGAGTATATGTACGTTCTTCAATACAGCTTGGAGTTCGTTTTTTCTTGACTCAAAGAGTTCAAAAAGCTTTGGGAGACCAAAATCTCCATAGATACCAATGCGAATGAGGTTTGGAAACTGAGAAAAAAACTCAAGAAGGTTCTTCCCCGTCATATCTTCCATTCATAGATAAGAAGCCAGTCACAGAGTGTGAACTTTGTGGCATCATGCAAAGATTGTTTTGATCTTTTCGGTCTCTAGGTCATACAGAGGGCATTTGCAAAGCTCAAGATGACGAAGAGTTCATGAAGCGTTTATCGGAGTTATTTCTTCTAGTGGGATATTTTCCCAATGCATGGAGGTAAGTCAAAGAACTCTGAGCTGTGGAGTGTGTGCAAATATTCATTCAAGTGAGTTGATGTGACCAAATTGCAACCACTCTGGAATGATTTCAAGAGATTTTATGTGTGATATATTGGGGAAAATTGTTGAAATGATTTCATCTTTTCTTTGCGAAAAATCTTGTGGGAGAATAAGTTTGAGCTTGGTTCTTCCTTGGATTTTGGTAGCAAAATTTTTGAGGGCATTTTTAGAAGTAAGATTGATGCTCAGCTTGAAATTTTTGTACCACCTATCATTGTCTCCATACGCAAGGAGTATATCTTCAAGCTCTACTTTGAGAATAGATTCAAGCTCGGGGAAATCTTGTATTTCTCTCAAAAGTCTTCTGTATCTTATCGCAAAATCAGTCTGTGAAGCAAGAAAGTGTGTGTATGCTTCTTCTCGTCTTTTGTCTGAGCGAGCAAGTATTGGAAGTTTCATGTCCTCAGAATCAAGCATGAGGGTGTTTATTTTTTGGGCTTTGAGCTTTTGGAGAAAATCAGAAATTTTTAGAGTGTTTGATGTAATATTTTGACGTTCTTGGTCAGAGAGAAGAGAACTGATACGGTCTTTGACTTCATGAATTGTGCGCTGAGGAAGAGAATCTTGTTGGATTTGATTCTTTGTTTGAGGTGTGTGTGCATTTTGGTGAAGATTTGACATCATAAGAGTATTAAACACTAAAAAGTTTGGATATTAAGTTTTCACATTGATTCAATAATAGTTTGAGCTTGGAGGGAGATAGGATTTTTTTCTTTTAAAAATTTATGGTAGCACTTATGGAAAAGAAGGTCACAAGAAGCGTAATTTTTTGTATATAGTTGAAAAGGATGTTTGAGAAGAAGTCAGTCAAAATACGCTTCACATTGAGTAGAAAAAATTTCATACTCAGTTCTTTGATCTTTAAGAAGTGTTTGAGAGGCGGGAGAGAGAATTCACAAAATATCCTCACGTATGGTGCGTATCTGTTGCTTGTGGGAAGACGGTATTTGAGGAAAAAAATTCTTGGAAGATTCCATAATACGATATATAAAAATAAAGAATGTTTATTGTGTGGATGATTGATAGGTATGATGTTGTATGCTTTCTTTATACCTATCTTGAAGTTTTTGTCAATTTCTATTGGTTCATGTCCTTGCAGTTTTTGAAAAAAAGATATAATCGTATTATTTTTCTCACCGTATGAACTATGAATCTCAATACCTTAAATGATTTTCCGCACTATCTGCGTGCGTGATATAAGATGCTTTCTGCTCGATATAAAGCCAATCCACAGACAAAATCTTCTCATCTTGTACCTAAGCCCCATGTTTCCATGGTACCACACGTTCAGGAAATCTTGCACACTATCATCAATGAAAACTATCAAGCAAATTCAACACAAAAGTATTTTCGTCCTTGATTCAACCATTTTCATGATTTTTACATACGAGATTTTGGTTGGGTAGTAGAACACCTCGTTGCGCTTGGATATACCACAGAAGTCACTCAAACCTTGAGTTTTTGCCTCGATGCGTATACGCGCAATAATCGAGTATCAACGTGCATTACACAAGAGAAAAAAACATATGATTTTTCTGCATTTGCTATTGATAGTCTTGCTTTCTTGGTGTATTCGCTCAAAGTAGCAAACTACCCCATTTCTCAGTTGGATCGCGATTTTCTTGAGAAGCAAATTCTTGAATTGAATACACTTTTTGTGCATGATTGATGGAGGGTAAAAGAACATATTTTTTTCTCTTCCATGTCAGACCACAAAGTCAAAAACTCTTCACTCTATGACCACTGTATGCTCTTCTTGCTTTCCCAAAATATTGATCAACTCAACGCGAAGTGCTCGTTTGATACTCCCCTTTTCAATCCTTTTCACCAAGAAAAGCTTCTTAAAAAAATTGAAAGCTATTGGAATGGTAAGTATTATTTTGATGATGTGGATGCGCTTCCCTACTTTGCAGCAGAGTCACAGATTATTCCTTTTTGGACTCATGCTACACAGGACCAACACAGACTGGAAAGTATAGTAAAAGAGTTCCAGAGCAGAAATCTTGCATCGGGGGTATGAGTTTGCTATCATGAAAAAGAAATCTTTTTTGAGAGTCGTGCTTCAAAACCGAAATTTTCTCCTTTTGCGCTCTTTTCACGTGATTACCAAACCTACCATGCTTGGACCAATCTTGGAATTTTATATCTTGATGTTTTGTATGCTCACAGACAGTCAAAGAGTATTTCAGAGGAATTTCAAAGTCAACTCGATTTCTATGGAAAAAAGATTTGTGAAGATGAGAATCTTTATGAAGTCTATGACTTTGAAAGCAGAAAACCGTATCAATCCGTGTTTTATACCAGTGAGCAAAAAATGCTTTGGGGGGCAACTATATTGAACTATATAAGCGAATGGAAGGAAAAATATACACAAAGTAATTGTCAAATGAAATAATTTTAATTTTCGTCAAGAGATTTTTTCTTTCTTTTTATCAAGCATATTTTTTTTGTCTAACTTCATCCGAAAGCCAAAATCTCTTTTCAATCTTGATTTTATATTCTTATTTTTCTTGTATTGACATTTCTACTATTTACGTTTTCCTTGACTTTTTAAAAAATACTCTATTATTTGCCAGACCATTGCAAAGACGATGGGTACCTTAACATCTTTTGGAATTACTGGAGCAATCCTATGAACACCGACCAAAGGCAACCTACGGCGACTATTTTGAGCGTGGCAATACCCACGACTCCTATCGCCCTTCCAAATCTCGGAGAGCTGTTGGGGAATTTTCCCATTACGTTTACCCCCGAACAACTGACCCAATTAGCTCAAAGGCTTTCCCAGGTCAACTTCGACACGATCACCAAAGCCGAGATCGGCAAGTTGGGATCGAGTGCCGAAGAATCCCTGCATCGCACCCTCGATGACTATCTCAAAAATATCGACCAGATCGAGCATCCCAGACTCTTTGCCTTGCTCGAAGCTCTGAGCGAAGATGTCGAGAAAGAAAAACTTGACCAACTCGCTGATCGCATCATCAACGGCAAAGTTGGGCTTGGAACACGACTTGTTTCGATGGTCAGCAAAAAGGCCATGAAAAGAGCACAAGACGATCTCATCGATGAGACCCGTCGTTTGCTCTCAGACAAGACACGCAATCTCTCGGAGACCATCAACCGTAAGGAACTGGAACTCAATCGTGAAATGGTGAAGGTAGAAGCGACCGTCCATGCTCTCGATCATTTGATGCCTCAATATCGTGATCGTTTCATCGAGATGGCAACGGAAGTCGCTTTTGCTTCGGCATTCGCACAGATCGCTCGTCTCAATCTCATGGAGCGAGAACAAACCGTCTCACCGACCGATATTCTGGCTCAAAGCGAGCTCGACGGACTCAAGGACAAGCTGGAAGGTCTTGAAAGTCGTGCTCTTGCCCTCAACGGTCAGATGACTCGGCTTCCTGCCGAGACGCTCGTCGCTCGAACCCTTCAAAACGCAGGGCTTCAAACCTTGCAAGAAATTACCACCAATGCACGGGGTCGATTTGCATCGATCAAGCAGACTCTTATCTCGCTCCATGTATCCCTCCAAATCCGCGACGTACAACGTCTGGACCAACAGGGGGCTCGACTCGATGAGAGTCTCAATCGGGTTCGGGGGAAACTCCTGACTCAGGTCGTTAACACCGCTGCCAATGCACCGGGGGATAACCGGCTTAAGCAAGCTCAGGAGGTCAAGAAGATCGTCGAAGACACCAACAAGCTTCGGATTGTTGTCAAGACGGCTCAGCAAGCCAACTTGGGCAAATTTGAACAAGCTCGCACCATCTTTGCCGAAGCACGGAATGCTATGCTTGCTCTCGGCAAGCCACAACAGTAACTTTTTCAACTCGGAGAACTCTCATGGCTCTTACCCTTGAAATCAAAAAAGCGGGAGACATCACTCCCAAACTGACCCTGAACCTGAGTAAGCCTGCGCGCTTTACCGTAGAGCTCTATTGGGATAGTCCACACGATCTCGACGCTCATGCACTCGCAGCAATCAACGATGGAAACGGTGCCAAAGTGACCTCATTGGCGCAGGTGCTATCTACATACAACTGCAAGAAGACCAATTCGTCCGGCACGCTTGACTCCAACGCCGATGGTTCGTTTTCAACTCCAGATGGTGGGGTGACCCACTCTGGAGATGCTCGAACTGGTATGGATACCGACATAGATGAAGTCATCACGATCGACGGCTCAAAGCTGCCTCAGGGCGTCAATGAGATTCCGATTTTCGTGACCATTCATCCTCCGAAACGGTACAAGTTCGGAGATGTCAAAAACGCAGGTATTCGCATCATGAACGATATGGGACAACTCATCGAAGAGTATATCCTTTCCAAGCAATTCGCCGAGTTCGACTGTATCCAGATGGGCAGTTTGCTCCTTGGATCGTCAGGTTGGGAGTACGTACCCGCTGGTCAGGGCTTCAACGGGGACTTCACCGATATTCTCGGCTTTTTCTCTTAACCCAATGCGGAGGCTGAGATGCCAGAGCAGAGCAAGCCTCCCTCTGGCAATCAGCCTGAGGGACTCAAACCAACCGTGATCCAGACTGGAGGGGCTCCCAAAAGAGTTCCAACGGTTTTGAACCTTTCACCCCTCCAGGAGAAGCAAATGACTCCTACTGTTATCAACCACAACCAAGAGGAAGGCTATGTAGAGATTATAAACCTTCCAAATATGGTCAAGCCGACCATCCTGCCTTCCTCTCCTCTCTCACCACCTCCGACACAACATCCTTCAACCCCCACAACGGTTGACGGAGTCAGTCGGAAAGGGGTTGAAACAGACTTCTACGTGCTGAAAGCACGAACCCCAAGTGCGACTTCTGAAATGATCGAACGGGCTTTGATGTACCTACGTCACACTCGTCTCGATATTCTCTCAGCTGAAGCACAAAACTGGGGACAGGAGAGCATCGAAAAGCATGCAAGTCTTGTCCAACAAGTTCTTGCTGGTCAGTCTGACCTCTTTCAAGATGCTTCCAAGCACCTCAACCGACTCTACGAGATCCTGAGTGAAATCGATGAGGCTTTTGAGGATAAGGGTCTCAAATTTTGGAAACACGAAAACCCAAAGGAGATCTATGAAAAACACAAGCGAGAGATCACACAACTGCGTGATCTCCTCAAGCGTTTCGTCCCCACTCTCAAGCAACTCTACGAGAAACAACATTCGACCAAAGACGTTTTCACACGTCTCCAAATCGAAATAGCAAGTCGACTGATTGCCTCGCAGTACATCGAGTCCATACTCGCAAACGACGATCAACGAAAGGCTATCTTTCTTGAAAAAGTCGGCAGCTTTTCCAAAGTGCTGGCATCGATTGAAGAAGGCTTCTTCATAAGGAGTCAATTCCAACAGAATATCAGCGTTCTACTCAACCACATCGAGCAAGGAGTCAATGTACAACTGCCAATATGGCTCGACAAGCTCAATCTGATCTACCACCATTCCCCCAACGAAACCGAGATCTACAGCCTCAAACGAGGACTGGAGAATCTCATCAGTCAAATGAAATAGGAGAAATCCGATGGCACTCACACTCGACCTCACCAAGGCAAAAATGTCCCTCAAGCTCAGTCTTGAGAAGAAAGGAATCATCACTCCACCAACGCTCGACCTCGCATTCATCCTCGATGTGTCAGGGTCCTTCGACCAGACGCATACTGATGGTTTGACCAATGACATCCTCGTTCGTATGGTGCCATGGGGCATGCTTTTTGATCCCGATGGCAAAATCGATGTATTCACCTTCTCGGCAGGTGCGGAACACGCACACTATGTCGGGGAAGTGGTGCCAGAAAATTGCGATGGCTATGTCCAACGAAAAATCATCCGCAAGGTTCCGGGGTACAACGGGGGCACGGACTACTCCTACGTCCTCGAAAAAGCCCTTCAGCACTTCGGTTGGGCCCCACAGCCGACTCCCAAGGTGGGATTCTTCAAGAAACTCCTCAAGCGGGACAAGCCCACAGAGGCACGCAAGTCGCTGTGTATCATGGTGACCGACGGGGAATGCTACGATGATCCTCGTACTCGCAAGATCTTGGAAGCCTCCAAGAACCGCAACGACAGGGTCTACTTTCTATTCCTTGGGGTCAACGAAAACCAGCGAAAGTTCAACTTTATCAAGGAACTCGGCACCGTCTATCCCAACGTCGGCTTTACTCCCGTCGAGGATGTGTCGGAGTGGGTCAAGAAGACAGACGAACAGTTGAACGAATCATTGATCGAGCAGGAGCTCGTCGACTGGATGAAGCAGTAATTCCAAGAGGTGAAATACCAAAATCAACCTGATAGAATGAATCTCACTTGAAGTGCATGATTCTTTCGTCAACCTGAAAGCCCCCGAAAGGGGGCTTTTTCATGTATGGAATTCATAAAATAGAATATACTTTGAAAAAATCCCCCGCTTTCACAGGGGATTTGTTGGTGTATAAGACTTTCACTCAGTTGAGAATTGTCTTACGACGTTTTGGAGTGTTGTTCCTCCTTTTTGTTGAGGTAGTGCGAGTGCCAGTAGGCAAGCCCAATGAGCACTGCACCGATGAGACCCGTCACCACTTCAGGGATGTGATAGTTGACACCAAAGAGCATGATGACCGCAAGGGTACCGATTGCCCAGAAAGCGCCGTGTTCGAGATATCGAAGCTCCTCAAGGACTCCTTTATCAACGAGGTAGATCGTCAGAGACCGTACGAACATCGCTCCCACGCCAAGACCGATAGCGATGATGAAGATGTTGTTGGAAAGCGCGAATGCACCGATGACGCCGTCAAACGAAAAGCTTGCATCGAGAATTTCGAGG
>Ga0066602_10001363_pt1 | contig 16569 bp, 28 predicted proteins | sample Higcelweek5metaG_FD_59481 | JGI IMG/M metagenome (GOLD analysis project Ga0066602, IMG submission 59481) | Freshwater pond sediment microbial communities from the University of Edinburgh, under environmental carbon perturbations - High... | ecosystem: Environmental > Aquatic > Freshwater > Pond...
CCGTGAAGGTGGTAGAACTGTTGGTGCTGGTGTTGTTACTGAAATCATTGCATAATATTTTTTAGGAGTTAATTAATAGACTATGTCAGATCCAAAAATAAGAATTAGATTAAAATCATACGATCATAGATTATTAGATGATGCAACAAGAAAAATTGTTGAAACAGCAGCAAGAGCTGGTGCTAAAGTAACAGGTCCAATTCCATTACCTGTTAAAAGAAATCTGTATTGTGTATTAAGATCACCACATGCAGATAAAAAATCAAGAGAACATTTTGAGTTTCGTACTCATAAAAGACTTATTGATATAGTAGATCCATCTCAAAAAACAGTTGAAGCTCTAATGAAAATAGATCTCGCAGCTGGAGTGGATATTGAAGTTAAATTATAAAGAAAAGTATGTGTATGCAGGTCTTTACCTACCTGCCTCTACATTAGTTATTTGAAAGGACAATAATATGACAGTTGGAATACTAGGTAAAAAAGTCGGAATGACACAAGTTTATGACAAAGATGGCATTTTACATCCAGTAACAGTTATAGAAACTGCACCTGGTAAAATTACTCAAATTAAGAGTGAAGAAACCGATGGCTATAAATCTATACAAGTTGGATTTGATGAAGTTAAAGCAAGAAAACTAAACAAACCTGAATTGGGACATTTGGCAAAATCAAATTCAAAACCATTACGTCATTTAAAAGAATTTAGAGTTGAAGAACTTGAATCCTATAAATTAGGCGAATCAATAGATGTAAATATCTTTAAAGAAAATGATATGGTTGATGTAACAGGCAAATCTATTGGTAAAGGCTTTATGGGAACAATAGCACGTTATAACTTCGCTAGAGGTCGTATGACACATGGTTCAAAAAGTCATAGACTACCTGGCTCAATTGGTGCTGGTACAACTCCTTCAAGAGTTGTTAAAGGGAAAAAAATGGCTGGTAGAAAAGGTGCTAAAAGAATTACAGCCAAAAATTTAAGAGTAATCAAAATTGATAACGAAAGAAACTTAATTTTAGTTAGAGGTTCTGTACCAGGTGTAGAAGGTGGACTCTTATTAATAAAGCCTACTGTTAGAGTTGGTAAAGACGTTTAAGGAGATAAAAAATGCCAGTAACAATAAAAAAGTATGATATAAATGAAAAGACTTACCAAGATTTGGAACTTAATGAGTCTGTATTTGGTCAAAACCCAAATACCCATGTAATGCATTTAGCTGTTGTAAGACAACTTGCAAATGCAAGACTTGGTACTGCTTCAACCCTAACTCGTTCAGAAGTTAGAGGTGGTGGTAAAAAACCATGGAAACAAAAAGGAACAGGTCGTGCAAGAGCTGGAAGTACAAGATCACCATTATGGAAAGGTGGCGGCGTTATCTTTGGGCCCAAACCAAGATCATATGAAAAAAGTATGCCTAAGAAAGTAAGAAAACTTGCTCTTAGATCAGCCCTTTCAAGCGAAATCGAAAAGATAACAGTTTTAAGTGGAAAAGATATTGTTTCTTCTCACAAAACTTCTGAATTTGTTAAATTAATAAATGCTTTAGAATTAAAAGAAAGTAAAAAGATTTTGCTTATTGTAAACAATACAGATGAAAATAAAAAAGTTGTTTTATCTTGTAGAAATATACCAGCAATAAGATTGGTTTATCCAGAAAACGTTGGTGTTTATGATCTTTTAAACGCAGAAAAAATATTAATTAGTGAAGAATCTTTGGGAGTTCTCGAAGGGAGAGCAAAAAATGCATAATGATCCATATCAAATTGTAAAAAGACTTGTAATCACCGAAAAAAACATGGATATGAATCCTCTTAACAAATATGTTTTTGAGGTTGATAAAAGAGCTAACAAAATAGAAGTTGCCAAAGCAATTTCAGAACTTTTCAAAGTTGATGTCGTTGCTGTAAATACAATGAGAGGCAAAGGCGAAAAAACTAGATTTGGTAGCAAAGGTATTAAGAAAAAACCATCCAAAAAAGCAATAGTAACAATTGCTCAAGGACAAGCAATAGAATTAATGAGTTAAGTTAAGAGGTATTAAGAAGTGGCTATTAAGATATTAAGACCAATGACTCCTGGTACAAGAGGGATGTCTAGGTTAAAAAAAGAAGAAATAACTACCGATAAACCAGAAAAATCATTACTGGTTAGCAAAAAAGAACATGCTGGTAGAAATAATCTTGGAAGAGTAACTGTTCGTCATAGAGGCGGCGGTCATAAACAAAAATATAGAATCATTGATTTCAAAAGACAAAAAGATTCTATACCAGCAAAAGTTATGACAATTGAATACGATCCAAATAGAAATGCTAATATCGCACTCCTCTTTTATGTTGATGGAGAAAAAAGATATATTATCGCTCCAAATAACCTAACTGTTGGAATGACTGTTATGTCTGGTCCAGAAGCTGAAATAAAAGTAGGAAACTGCTTACCATTAGAAAATATACCTGTTGGTTCTGAAGTTCATAATATCGAACTAAACCCTGGTAAAGGTGCTCAAATTGTAAGAGCAGCTGGTGGTGTAGCTCAAATCGTTGCAAAAGAAGGCGATTATCTTCAAATAAGACTTCCTTCAGGCGAAATGAGACTTGTTCATAAAAGATGTAGAGCAACCATTGGTCAAATAGGAAACCTTGATTATAAAAATATAAACTTTGGTAAAGCAGGAAGAAAAAGATATCTTGGCTGGAGACCAACAGTTCGTGGTACAGTTATGAATCCATGTGATCACCCTCACGGTGGTGGTGAAGGTAGATGTCCAGCAGGTGGAACACCTCAAACTCCATGGGGCAAACCAGCTTTAGGTTTCAAAACAAGAAAGAAAAAACCTAGCGATAAGTTTATTACAAAGAGGAGAAAATAATTTATGTCTAGATCAATAAAAAAAGGCCCTTTCATTCATGAAAGCCTTAAGAAAAAAATTGATGCTATGAATGACAAAAATGAGAAAAAAGTTGTAAAAACTTGGTCAAGAGCATCAACAATATCACCAGATATGATTGGACACACAATTGCTGTTCATAATGGCAAAAAACATGTTCCTGTATATGTTACAGAAAACATGGTCGGACACAAACTTGGAGAATTTTCTCCAACAAGGTTCTTTAGAGGACACGCTGGTTCAGAAAAAACAGCATCAAGAAAATAATGATTTAAATTAAGAGAGAATAGGTTATGGAAGAAGTCAGAGCTGTTTCTAAATATATAAGAATGTCACCAAGAAAATTAAGAAGAGTGGCAGACCTCATTAGAGGGAAAAATGCAATGCATACTCTTACTGTATTAGATTTTATGACATATAGTGCTGCTAAAGTTGTAAAGAATGCTTTACGCTCAGCTATATCTAATGCAGAAATGAAATCAATTGACATAGGTTCATTAAACATTGTACGTATTTTTGTCGATGAGGGAATGACATTAAAAAGAATTCGTCCTCGTGCACAGGGTAGAGCATATCCAAGAAAAAAACGTACAAGTACTGTAACTGTAGTTTTAGGCTAAAATTTATAAGGAGTTATTATGGGACAAAAAACACATCCATATGGTTATAGACTTGGTATCACTAAGCCTTGGAAAAGTCGCTGGTTCGCAACAAAAAATTATGCCCAGCTATTAGAAGAAGATAAATTTATTAGAGATATTGTAAAGAAAAAATTATTTTCTGCTGGTATCTCAAGAGTTGAAATTGAAAGAAAAGCAAACCAAGTTTCAGTTACAATATACACTGCAAAACCAGGTATGGTTGTAGGAAAACAAGGAAAAGGTATTGAAGATTTGAGAGCTTATCTTAATAGTACTCTTAGTAAAAAAATTGAAATGAATGTTCAAGAAATTAAAAACATTGATGCTGAATCTCAACTAGTAGCAGAAGGCATTGCATTCCAATTAGAAAAAAGAGTTGCTTTCAGAAGAGCTATGAAACAAGCTATCTCAAAAGCTATGAAATCAGGTGCAAAAGGCATCAAGATAATGGTTTCAGGTCGTTTGGGTGGTGTGGAAATAGCAAGAGCTGAATGGCTAAAAGAAGGAAGAATCCCACTTCAAACACTAAGATCAGATATTGACTATGGCTTTACCGAAGCTAATACAATATTTGGAAAAATTGGTGTAAAAGTTTGGATTTGTAAGGGAGAGATTTTCCCAAAAGAAAAATCATCAAAAGGTACTAGTAAGGGGGAAAAAGCTCATGTTAATGCCTAAGAGAACAAAGTTTAGAAAACATCAAAGAGGCAGAATGACGGGTGTAGAAACTCGTGGAACAACCGTAGATTTTGGTGATTTTGGTTTAAAGGCACTCGAGCCTGCTTGGATTACATCAAGACAAATCGAAGCTGCAAGAAGATCAATGTCACGTTATACACGTAAAGGTGGAAAACTTTTTATTAGAGTATTCCCAGATAAACCTGTTACAGTTAAACCAGCCGAAACCAGAATGGGTAAAGGTAAAGGTTCACCAGAATTTTGGGTTGCTGTTGTAAAACCAGGTAGAGTAATGTTTGAATTACAAGGTATTCCTGAAGATCAAGCAAAAGAAGCTGTAAGATTAGCATCGGCTAAGTTGCCAATAAAAGCTAAGTTTGTAACAAAAGAACAAGCACAAGCTGAATTTGAGGCTCAACAGTCAGGACAGTTAAAGAAAAAGGCATAAGTAGGAGAACAATATGAATAAGAAATTAGAAAAGCTTAGAGAACTGACGGATGATGAGTTAAGAGAAGAATCCAAAAAGCTTAAAGATGAATTGTTCCAACTTAAATTTCAGTTGGCTCTTAAACAGCTAGAAAATACAGCAAAAGTACGTCAAATAAAACGTAGTATTGCTCAAATTGAAACAATAAAACAAGAGAGGATACTCGCTAATAGTAAGGAGATTCAAAATGCCTAAGAGAGTTTTAGTTGGAAAAGTCGTTAGTAATAAAATGGACAAAACAGCAGTTGTTGCTGTTAAGGCAGTAAGACCACATCCATTGTATGGAAAACAAATTAAAAGAACAAACAAATATAAATGTCATGATGAAAATAATGAATGCAAAGAAGGCGATCTTGTTCAAATAATTGAATCAAGACCTTATAGCAAAGAGAAAAAATGGCGTTTATTCAAAATTGTAGAAAAAGCAGGTGAAAGTCTATGATACAACAAGAAAGTAGATTAGTTGTTGCAGACAACACAGGTGCTAAAGAATTACTTTGCATTAGAGTTGTTGGTGGCAATAGAAAGTTTGCAAATATAGGAGATATTATAACAGCAGTAGTAAAAGATGCTTCTCCAAATATGCCTGTAAAAAAAAGTGAAATAGTACAGGCTGTAATCGTTAGATCAAAAACTGGTTTACGTCGCCCTGATGGTTCTTACATAAAATTTGATGAGAATGCAGCAGTAATAATAGGTAAAGACAATAACCCTCGTGGTACACGTGTTTTTGGTCCAGTTGCAAGAGAACTTAGAGATCGCAACTTTATGAAGATAATATCTTTAGCTCCAGAGGTGTTATAAAATATATGAATATTAAATCAAAAAAGAAATCTGTTCCTAATAGCATACATGTTAGAAAAGATGATACAGTTGTTGTTATATCAGGAAAAGATAAAGGTAAAATTGGTAAAATTACAAAGGTTTACCCTAAAAAAGGTAAAGTTGTGGTCGAGGGTGTAAACATAATAACTAGAGCTACAAAACCATCTGTTTCAAACCCAAGAGGTGGTCTAGTAAAAAAAGAAACTCCAATCTTTAGTTGTAAAGTAATGGTTTATGATGCAACTGCCAAGAAAGGTACAAGAATTTCTAAAAAAATCTTGGACGATGGACAAAAAGTAAGAGTTTCTAAAAAATCTGATGAACAATTTGATAATTAAGGGTGCTTAAACTTATGACTACGAAAACAGAAGAAGTAAAAGATAAAGGTAATACATTTCCTCGTTTAAAAATAAAATATAATCAGGAAGTTGTACAAGCTTTAATGAAGGAATTTAATTATGGAAACGTAATGCAAGTTCCAAAAATTGAAAAAATAGTTTTGAACGTTGGTATTGGTAAAGAATATAATCAATATCCAAAAGTTTTGGAAGCTGTTCAAAGAGATTTAAAAATAATCGCAGGACAAAGACCTGTTGTTATCAAAGCAAGAAAATCAATTGCAAGTTTCCGTTTAAGACAAAACATGCCTAATGGTGTAAAAGTTACTATCCGTGGAAAAAGAATGTATCAATTCCTTGATAAATTAATCTCTATTAACTTACCAAGAATTAGAGACTTTAGAGGTCTATCAACTCGTTCTTTTGACGGAAGAGGAAATTATGCACTTGGTATTAAAGAACAATTGATTTTTCCTGAAATCAACTATGATAGTATTGACAAAATACGTGGTATGGAAATAATAATTACTACAACAGCTAAAACTGATGAAGAAGGTAAAAAATTATTAGAATTTATGGGTATGCCATTTAAAAAATAGTATGTAAAGGGAGAACACGACTTTGGCTAAGCAAGCGTTAATAGAAAAGTGGAAAAAGAAAGCAAAATTCAGTACTAGAACATATACAAGATGTAATAGATGCGGAAGACCAAAAGCAGTTTATAAAAAAATTGGTTTATGCAGACTTTGCTTCAGAGAGTTAGCTCACAAAGGCGAACTACCTGGAATTATGAAATCTAGCTGGTAATAATTTAGGATAAAGAGATACTTTATCAATATTTTAGGAGGAAATTTTTTGTGATTGTAACAGATCCAATTGCAGATATGCTTACTCGCATTAGAAATGCATATATGGTTTCACATAAAAGTTTAGTGATGCCATACTCAAAATTTAAAAAAGAAGTAGCAAAAGTTTTAAAAGAAGAAGGTTATATTTCAAGCTTTGAAGAATTTGAAGATGAAAATAAACATAAAAATCTAAAAATTAAGCTTAGATACGTTAATGATAAAAAAGTTGTATCAGGCTTAAAAAGAATAAGTAAACCTGGTTTACGTGTTTATGTAAATCATAAAGACCTCCCAAGAGTTCTTGGTGGTTTAGGTATTGCTATTATATCTACTTCTACAGGTGTTATGACCGATAGACAAGCCAGATATAAAGGCGTTGGCGGCGAAGTAGTTTGTTATGTTTGGTAAAGCCAATTCTAGGAGGAAAAATAGATGTCACGTATAGGTAAAAAACCAATTCTACTTCCTTCTAATACTAAACTTGAAATTTCTGAAAATCTCATTAAAGTAACAGGCCCTAAAGGCACTTTACAAAGAGAAATAAGACCAGAAATTTCTGTTGAAGTAGAAGGAGATGTTATAAATGTATTAAGAAAAAAAGAAGATAGAATTCACCGTTCTTTTCATGGATTGACAAGAACACTAGTTGCTAATATGGTTGAAGGTGTAACAACTGGATTTACCAAATCATTACAATTAGTAGGTGTTGGCTATAGAGCTCAAATGCAGGGAACAAAATTAGTTATCCAAATTGGTTACTCACACCCTGTTGAAATAGATACACCAGAAGGCCTTGTAATCTCAGTAGAAGGTAACACTAAAGTAAATGTTACTGGTATTGACAAACAAGCTGTTGGTGATATAGCTGCGAAAATTAGAGCTGTTCGTAAACCTGAACCATACAAAGGCAAAGGTATTAGGTATTTTGACGAAGTTGTTAGAAAGAAAGCAGGTAAGTCTGGTAAATAGGAGTTAAACAAAAATGATTGTTAAAGAGACGAGAAGAGCTATAAGACTCAGAAAACATAAAAGAATTCGTAAGAAATTATCAGGAACACCTGAACAGCCAAGACTTTGTTTATTCAAAAGTGGCAGAAATATATATGTTCAGATAATTGATGATACAGCAGGAATAACTCTAGTAGCAACTTCTTCTTTAGATGCTGAGCTTAGAAAAGTTATAAAAAACGGTGGAACTATTGAAGCAGCTGCTATCGTAGGTGCTGATATAGCAAAAAAAGCACTAGAAAAAGGCATTGAAGACGTAGTGTTTGATCGTGGTGGTTTTATGTATCACGGTAAGGTTAAAGCTTTAGCTGATGCAGCCCGTGAAAACGGTTTGAATTTTTAATGAGGTTTATCACAAATGGCAAGAATAAAGAAGAAATCAGATGAAATAGAAATGGAATCTATTGAGAAAGTTGTTCAAATTCGTAGAGTAACAAAGGTTGTAAAAGGCGGTAAAAAACTCAGTTTTAGAGCAATTGTAGTCGTTGGAGATGGCAAAGGTTCTGTTGGTATAGGTGTTGGTAAATCTAGCGAAGTAGTTGGTGCAATCCAAAAAGCTATCTATGATGCAAAGAAAAATCAAATAAGTGTACCAATTGTTGGAACAACTATCCCTCACCCTATAAAATCTAAAGCAGGAGCTGGCAAAGTTATGCTTAAACCAGCACCAGAAGGTAGTGGAGTTATCGCAGGTGGCTCAATTAGAGCTGTTCTTGAAGCAAGTGGAATTAAAGACGTTGTTGGAAAATCTATGGGATCAAACTCTGCATTAAATAATGCAAGAGCTACAGTAAATGCATTAACATCTTTAAGAACTATAGAAGATATTGCAGCACTTAGAGGAAAAGAACCTGAAGAAATTATACACGTTATGAAAAAATCCTAAGATTTTATTGTGTGTAAATGTTAATCCTTTACAAAATGTATGTTTATTAAAGTTGTAATATTTTAAAATTGCAATGCTTAAATAAACATACTAAAATAAAGGTATTATAAAAAATTAGTACCGTAAAGCATACGGGATTTTATGCTTGTTAAAGATAGTTATAAACTAACTAAAACAAGAATCTATTTTAGTAAATAAAGTAGAGTGTCAATAAAGTAGTAAGTACTCATGGAGAATAAAAGATGAAATTAGAAGATTTAAGACCAGCTATAGGTTCTAAAAAAAGAAGAAAAAGAAAAGCAAGAGGTTTTGCTTCTGGACACGGTAAAACATCCTGTCGTGGTAACAATGGACAAGGACAAAGATCTGGTGGTGGTGTAAGACCAGGTTTTGAAGGTGGCCAAATGCCTCTTTATATGAGATCAAATAAGAAAAAATATTTCCACGTAGCACATAGATTAAATTATGGAATCGTTAATGTTGGAGATCTTTGCAGATACCCAGCAGGAACAGAAATAACATTGAATCTTTTAATAAAAGATCGCATTGTTGATAAACATTCAGAAGCATTAAGAATTCTTGGTAACGGTACTCTTGATATTAGTTTAACTATACATGCAGACCACTTTACCCAAACAGCAAAACAAAAAATTGAAGAAGTTGGCGGTAAAGCTTTAGTTATTGAAGAAGCTTAAATAATAGAATTGGTTAAATTTTATGAAAAATAATAATAGTATTCTAAGACCAGAAGTATTGGCAGATTTATTCAAAGCTTCTGGTCTAAAAGAAAAAATCCTATTTACCTTAGGAATAATGTTAATTTTTAGAATTGGTATTCATATACCTGTTCCTGGTTTAGACATATCAAAAGTTGAAAGTTTATTTAGTCAAGGAAATTTACTTAATCTAATAGATATGTTTGCAGGTGGAGCTTTGGCAAAGTTTTCTGTATTTGCTATGGGTATTATTCCATACATTAATGCATCAATTATTATGCAGTTAATGACATCAGTTATACCCAAATTAGAAGAGTTGCAAAAAGAAGGTGGAGAAGCTGGAAGAAAACAGTTTGCACAAATCTCAAGATACCTGACTACGATTTTAGCCACTATACAAGGAACGGGAATGGCTATATTTTTATGGCAAAGTGATGCAATTCTTGGTCATCCAAGAGCTGGTTCACCACCAATATTTTTTATTATAAGTACAGTTGCAATACTTGTTGCAGGAACTGTTTTTATAATGTGGCTTGCAGAACAAATCACAGATAAAGGTATCGGAAATGGTGCATCATTGTTAATCTTTGTTGGTATAGTTTCCAGAATACCAAGTTATTTCAAAAATACAGGTGAACTTGTAAAATCAGGTGCAACAAATTGGTTTGCAGTGTCAATACTTGTTTTGATTTTCTTGGCTTTGATTGTTGCTATTGTATATGCATCAGAAGGTCAAAGAAGACTTGCAGTCCAATCTGCAAAAAGACAAGTAGGAAATAAAGTATATGGAGGAAGAGCAACATATTTACCATTCAGAATTAATCAGGGTGGTGTTATGCCAATAATCTTTGCTTCATCAGTATTACTTTTCCCTGCAACAATGAGTCAATTTGTAAAAACAGGTGTCTTAAAAAATATCTCTGATGCACTAAATCCAAGTCAACCATTATATGCTGTAGTATATTGCGGTCTAATTTTCTTTTTCACATTTTTCTACGCATCAATAACATTAAATCCAATAGATATAGCAAATAATTTAAAAAGATATGGTAGTTTTATACCTGGATATAGACCAGGAAGACCAACTGCTGAATATTTGGAAGAAATTTTAAATCGTATAACTTTGTTGGGTGCAGTTTTCATTACTCTCATTGCATTAATTCCAATACTTGCAGAAAATGCATTAGGTGTAACAACTCTTCAAGGTTTAGGTAGTACAGCTTTGTTGATTATGGTTGGTGTTGCTATTGACCTATTTAATCAATTGCAGACTCATTTAATGATGAGACAATATGAGGGGTTTGTAAAATAGTATGCATATAGTCTTTTTAGGTGCTCCAGGTTCAGGAAAAGGTACTCATGCAAGAATACTTGAAAAAAAGTTAAAAGCAGTGTATATTTCTACAGGTGACATACTTAGAGATGCTATAAAAGAACAAACGCCTTTGGGTTTAGAAGCAGATAAAAGGATTAACGATGGTTTCCTCGTCCCTGATAATTTGATTTTAGACTTAATAAGAGAAAAGTTTATAAATTCCAATTCTGAGAATTGGATAACAGATGGATTTCCTAGAACTGTTATACAAGCAGAATGTTTTGATAAACTTTTATGTGAAATTAGTCAAGAAATTGATTGTGTAATAGAAATGGATGTCAGTAAAGAATCTATAGTCAAACGTTTGACTGGTAGAAGACTTTGTAAGACATGCCAGGCTCCATATCACATTATATTTAATCCTTATAATGAAAATGGAACTTGTAAAGTTTGTGGTAGTAATAATATTTATCAAAGAGATGATGATAAAGAAGAAATTGTTTTAAATCGTCTTAAAATTTATGAAGAACAAACTTTGCCATTGGTTAATTATTATAAATCAAAAGTTAAGTTTTTCACTATCAGTGTAAAAGTTGATGGAAAAATAGAAGAAACTTCTTCTAGGATAATTGAGCTACTTGGTTTATAATATTTGATAAATTTAACATTAATTAAAGTTTAAAAATAAACTAAATTTTTATTTTTGTTATATAATTTATAAGAGCTTTAAAATGAAGTAAGTAAAAAAATATTCTTACTGAATAATTTTGTAAAAGACTGTCCAAAAACAGAATTTTAAGACTTGTAATATAGGTTACAATTTCTATAAAACAAGAAACCACATTATTATTTTGTGGAACATCAAATAATTTATAGCTGAATAAGTAATTATTATTTTTGTTGAATGATTTAGAAAGGTATGCAGTTTTGTCTAAGCAAGATGTTATAGAAATGGAAGGAACCATTGAAGAGGCTTTGCCGAATGCAATGTTCCGTGTAGAACTTGAAAATAAACATAAAGTACTTGCACATATATCAGGCAAAATGCGTAAACACTTTATAAAACTCCTACCCGGAGATAGAGTAAAGATTGAACTTTCACCTTATGATTTGACAAGAGGAAGAATTACTTACAGGCTTAAGTAGAAAATAAAAAAGTAAAGGTTTAAGGTTATGAAAGTTAGATCATCAGTAAAACCAATCTGCAATAAATGCAGAGTAATAAAAAGACATGGTAAAGTAATGGTTATTTGCGAAATACCAAAGCATAAACAAAGACAAAAATAGTTAAGGGAGGTATTAGGTGGCACGTATCGCTGGGGTTGATTTGCCTCGTAACAAAAGAATTGAAATAGCTTTAACTTATATCTATGGTATAGGAGCATCTACAAGCAAAAAGATGTTAGCTAAAACAACCGTAAATCCTTCAACAAGGGTTCACGAGTTAACAAATGATGAAATTGCACAATTGAGAGAAGAAATTGATAATCTTCAAGAAGAAAATCGCTATGTAGAAGGTGATTTGCGTCGTGAAGTAACAATGAATATAAAAAGATTGATTGAAATCGGTTGCTACCGAGGAACAAGACATCGTAAAGGGCTACCTGTACGTGGTCAAAGAACAAAAACAAATGCACGTACAAGAAGAGGCGCTAAGAAGACTGTTGCTGGAAAGAAAAAATAAGGAGAAACTAATAAATAATGGCTACAACAACAAAGACGAAGCGTAGAGATAAAAAAAATATACATCAGGGACATGTACATATTCAGTCCACATTTAATAATACAATTGTAACAATATCAGACCCAAGTGGTAACGTTGTTACATGGGCTAGTGCAGGTACAGCAGGTTTTAAAGGTGCAAAAAAAGGCACTCCTTTTGCTGCTCAATCTGCTTCAGAAAAAGCTGCTAAAGCTGCTATGGATTATGGAATGAGACAGGTCGAAGTATATATAAATGGTCCCGGTGCAGGAAGAGAAACTGCTATTAGAGCTCTTCAAACAGCAGGATTGGAAATAACTTTAATAAAGGACGTTACACCAATACCTCACAATGGTTGTCGTCCACCAAAACGTAGAAGAGTATAATTTTTTTTGAGGTTGATTTTTAAGGAGGCCAATTTTGTCTAGATATACAGATGCAGTTTGCAGAAAGTGCCGAACACACGGCGTTAAGTTGCTCTTAAAGGGTGAAAGGTGTTATACAAATAAGTGTGCTTTAGAAAAAAGACGTTCTCGTCCTGGTCAACATGGACTTGCAAGACAAAAAGTTTCTGAGTATGGTATAAGACTTAAAGAAAAACAAAAACTTCGTACTATATATGGCGTAAGTGAAAAACAATTTAGAAGATATTATGATATAGCTAGTAACGCTAAAGGTGTAACTGGTGAAAATCTATTACAACTTCTTGAAACAAGACTTGATAACGTTATTTATAGATTAGGTTTTGCTTCATCAAGAATCCAAGCAAGAATGTGGATCACACATGGTCACATTGTTATTGGTGGTAAAAAAGTAAGCATACCTTCTTACAGAGTTAAAAGTAGTGAAAAGATTGCTATAAAACAAAGCAGTCAAGAATTTATAAAAGAAGCTTTGGCAGAATCAACAAGAGCTGTTATACCTAACTGGTTATCAGTTGACGCTGATAAACTTGAAGGTCAAGTATTAACAATTCCAGTAAGAGAAGAAATTGATACTTGTGCATTTGTTCAAGATAACTTAGTTGTTGAGTTCTACTCTAAGTAATAAAACTTGTTTTGGGATGTTAATCCCAAAGTATAATTCGGGGAGAATAAAAAAAATATGGAAAAACCTTTAATTGAATGCGTAAATACACGAATTACCCCTGAAGGTTGGCAATATGGTCAATTTGTTGCAGAACCTTTGGAAAGAGGGTATGGTACAACTCTAGGTAATTCACTTAGAAGAGTTTTGCTTTCAGATTTGGAAGGTGCAGCTATAACAGCTATAAAAATTGAAGGTATTCAACATGAATTTTCAACTATAAATGGTGTAGTTGAAGATGTGATAGATATAATACTTAACCTCAAAGGTTTAGTCTTACGTTCTTATAGCAATGAGCAAAAAACTATAAAAATTTCTGTAAGAAGAACTGGTGCTATAACAGGTGCTGATATTATTACAGATGCTGATGTAGAAGTTGTTAATCCAAATTGGTACATTGCTACTCTAAACGAAGGTATATCATTTGATATGGAACTTTTAGTTGAAAAAGGTAAAGGCTTTATCGCAGCAGAAAAACCTAGACAAAATCAGTTGCCTTTGGGTTGGATACCAATAGATGCTATATACATGCCAGTGCGTAAAGTAAACTATAAAGTAGAAGATACTCGTGTAGGTCACTCTACAGATTTTGACAAACTTATACTAGAAGTTTGGACAAATGGTAGCATTGAACCAACAAGAGCAATAAGCACAAGTGCAGCAATTTTAGTTAATAAATTTAAAGACTTTGTTGCTTTGGCAGGAGATATAGCTACTGTTGCTGGTGAAACCAAAGAAGAAGAAGAGACTAAAAGCAAATCACAAAGTGATGATTTAAGTATAGAAGAATTAGAACTTTCTGTAAGAGCTTATAATTGCCTAAAACGTGCAAATATATTTACTTTAAATGATCTTCTGAAAAAATCAGAAAGAGAATTAATGGAAATTAAGAATTTTGGTCGTAAGTCTGCAGAAGAAGTAATAGATAGAGTAAAGGCGATGGGTTATCTCCTTAGACAAGGTGGACCTAGAGTCAATTTGAGGGATGACGATTACGAATAGAGGAATGAAACTATGAGACATAGGAAGAAAATTAATTTACTTGGCAAACCAGCAGATCAAAGAAAAGCTCTACTTCGTGGTTTAACTACAGAAGTTATAAAGCATGGTCAAATAATTACAACTGAAGCAAGAGCTAAAGCTGTAAGAGAAGAAGTTGATAGAATGGTTACTCTTGCAAAAAGAGGAGACCTCCATGCAAGAAGACAAGTTGCTGCATATCTTTATGGAAAAAGAAGTGGAAAAGTTGTTATCTTTAGTGATAAAGAGAAAATTGACACTGAAAAATACACAGAAATAAAGAGAATGGATAAAAAAGTAAAAGTTTATGAGAAAACAGTTGTACAACATTTATTTGATGATATAGCTCCAAAATATAAAGACCGTAATGGTGGTTATGTTAGCATAATAAAACTTCTTCCAAGAAGAGGTGATGGTGCTTCAAGAGCAGTCATTAAATTTGTATAAAACATTTTTATCATAAAATATAAATCTAAAGTTACCTAATTTTTTAATTGGGTAATTTTGGCGTTTTTATCTATTTTTTAATAAATTAAACACATATAAATCTTGTACTTATGAATAACCTAAAAGCAATAAAAATTATACTTTTATCAAATAAATTACCCAATTTAATTACTCTATTAAAAAAAATGGGTGCAGATGTACTTAAAATTGAAACAAACACACTTAATAATCTAAAAGATACAAATATAGATTTATTTCATCAAATTGAATTATCTGACATATTAATAACAGATAAAACAGAATTACAATACATAGAAATAGCTAATATAAATCCTCAATTAGTTTTTTGTCAAATTGATTTGGATAACACGATATTTAACGAAAAACAAAACAATTTAATAATATCTTTATATACAGTCAATTTGATACTTTCGGCTCTTTTTTCAAGAGCTAGAAATGGTAAAGGACAACTTGTTAAAATATCTTCAAATGATATTGAAACCCTTTTAACTAATGATTCTTATTAAAAAAATAATACTTTAAATTAACAAAAACAAATTATAAACTAATCTAAATAAATTCTCATTTACAAGATTTATTCTTTTTTACTATTATTTATTTTACAATTTAAACTAATCAGATATTGATATATTTGGTTAAACTTTAGAATTATAGTAGTGTAGAAAGAATTATAAGAATGATATATATTATTGGACTAGGTGCATCAACCGAAAAACATCTTACAATAGAAACAATAGAGATATTAAAAGACACATCAAAAAAACTTTATCTTAGGACAGATATTCACCCTATAATTGAATATTTAAAAAAAGAAGAAATTAAATATAAATCCTTTGATTATTTATATAAAAAATCTGATACATTTGATGAAATTTATGAAGAACTTGTAAAAGAACTTATAAATGCTTCCCAAAAAGAAGATATTATCTATGCTGTACCAGGTAATCCATTTGTTGCAGAAGATTCTGTATCTATGCTTGTAAAAATAGCAAAAGAAAAAAATATAGATGTAAAAATTTTTCCAGCACTTAGTTATCTTGATGTAGTTCATTCTGTATTAGGTATAGACTCTTTTGAAAATTTACTTATAATTGATTCAATCAATTTGAGAGCATCTCACCTAAGAAGGAGCATACCTACATTATTAATTCAGTTATATTCTCAACATGTAGCAAGTGAGGTCAAACTTGAGCTAATGGAAGTCTATCCTGATACATATCCAATAACTGTAATAACATCTGCTAGTATCCCAGAAAAAGAAAGAATAGAAGAAATACCTCTTTATCAGTTAGACCGTTTGGAATGGTTGGATCATCTAAGCTGTGTTTATATAAAACCAAATCAATTCCCATTACCTGATGAAGAAATTGAAATTTCTGGAAATACTCAAATAGAAAGATTAATTAATATTGTATCCTATCTCAGAGGACCTAATGGTTGTCCTTGGGATAGAAAACAAACTCATGAAACATTGAAAAAATATATTATAGAAGAAGCCTATGAAGTTATTGAAGCAATTGACTCTGGCAACAAAGACTTTCTAAAAGATGAGCTTGGAGATTTATTATTACAAGTTGTTTTACAATCTCAATTAGCTAGTGAAGATAATATTTTTGACTTTGAAGATGTTGCTGAAAATATTAGTGAAAAACTTTTGTTTAG
>Ga0066602_10001376_pt1 | contig 16473 bp, 20 predicted proteins | sample Higcelweek5metaG_FD_59481 | JGI IMG/M metagenome (GOLD analysis project Ga0066602, IMG submission 59481) | Freshwater pond sediment microbial communities from the University of Edinburgh, under environmental carbon perturbations - High... | ecosystem: Environmental > Aquatic > Freshwater > Pond...
GGCCACATTCTTGAGAACGCTGTCGAAGGACTTTTTCGGTTCCTCCTTCTTCGGCTCCTCTTTCTTGGGCTCAGGCTTCTTCTCTTCCTTTTTCGGCTCCGGCTTGGGTTCAGGCTTGGGCTTCGGCTCCTCCTGCTTGGGCGGCTCCGGCTTTGGCTCTTCCTTTTTCGGTTCCGGCTTGGGTTCGGGTTTTGGTTCCGGTTTGGGCTCCGGCGGCGGCGGCTTTGGCGGTTCCGGCTTGGGCGGTTCGGGTTCCGGCAGCTTTTCAGCCACCTGCTTGGGTGGTGGCTCCGGGGCCTTGATATCGGGCGGGGGCGGCGGTTCTTCCTTGGCCTGGGCCGGCGGTTCCGGCGGCTGGGGCTTCGGCGGCGTCGGGCGCGGCGGCTGCGGGCGTGGCGGGTTGGGTTGCTCCAGCTTGGCGATGGTCATCGGGCCGACCTCGACAATGTCGACAGGCACCTCCTGCAGCTGAAGAACCTCCCGCTCCCGGATCAGGTGCGGAAGGCCAATCAACGCCAGCAGGATCAGCGCCAGATGCAGCAGACCGGAAAGGATAAGGGGGGTGCGCATGATCGGTTTCGATCCACTCCCCTTACCGGCGACCGTCGGATTCGATGACCAGCTTGGCCTCCGACAACCCGGCGCGGCGCGCCTCGCTCAACACATCGACGATGTTGGCATATGTGGCCTGCCGGTCGCCCCGGACCAGAACCTTGCGTTCCGGATTCTCCTGCGCCACCACGGACAGACGCGGTGCCAGTTCGGCAATAGCGAACATATCGTTATCGAAGACCTTCTTGTCCTTGAACGACACTTTGCCATCAGACGTCACCGTCACCCAAAGCGGATCTTCCTCCGTCTTCAGGGCCTGGGCCGCCCCCTTGGGCAGATTGACCGGTATGCCGGCGGTGAGCAGCGGAGCCGCGACCATGAAGACGATAAGCAGCACCAACATCACGTCCACCAAGGGCGTGACATTGATCTCAGACATGGCAGCCCGACCGCGGCGGCGACCACGACCGGAGGATTTGCCGGGAAGGCTTGCCCCCATTTCAGCCCCGCTCCTCAAGATGACGCTGAAGGATCGCGGAGAATTCTGTCACAAATGAGTCGAGACGGTCGCCGAAACGACCGATTTCGGACGAGAAGTAATTATAGGCCAACACGGCCGGAATGGCGGCGACCAGCCCGATGGCGGTGGCGAACAATGCCTCCGCGATCCCCGGCGCCACCACGGCCAGCGAGGTGTTCTGTTGGGCGGCGATGTTGGTGAAGGCGCCCATGATACCCCACACCGTGCCGAACAGGCCGACGAACGGGCCGGCTGAACCGACCGAGGCCAGCACGGTCAGATAACGTTCGGTCGTCGCCATCTCGCGATTCACGGTGACGGACATCACCCGTTCGATCCGCTGGGCCAGATTGGCCCGCATGGCGCCGGTGCTGGTCAACCCACGTTCGGTGGCATGGCGCCATTCACGCATACCGGCGGCGAAAACGGCCGAAAACGGATCGGTGGGGTTGGTGGCCACCTGATCATACAGTTGATCCAGCGAACCGCCGGACCAGAACTGTTCCTCAAAATCGGTCGCCGCCGCCTTGATCCGGCGCAGCTTCTTGACCTTGTCGTAAACGATGGCCCAGGTCCAGACCGAGGCGAACAACAGACCGAGCATCACCAGCTTCACAACCGGGTCGGCCTGCAAGAACAGGCCCCAGGCGGTCAGTTCATGCGCTGGAAGAGTGCCGCCCAGCGGGGCGGCCTGCAACAGGGTGGGATACATTCGCTTCAGTCCTGACCTAGCTTTAAGACAGCACCCGTTCCAACACATCCCGCAGGGGTGCGGGCAGCCGGACCGGCCTTCCATTCTGATTGATAGCCGCCAACCGCAGGCAGACACGCACCAACATGTCTCCCGACAGCCGCTCAATATCCGAGCCCGCCACCGGCGGCAAGCCGGCGCGACGGATCTCCTGTTCCATATCCACGGTCGCGGCCCCGATCGCTACCACCCGGCTCCACACTTCCAGCGGTTCGTCCAGCTTGGCTGGGGCCTGGAAATCCATCTCGCAATGGCGAACAGCCAGGGCGGTACCCAACCTCTCCACCATCGCCGCATGCGGATAGCCCGCCAAACGCAGCAGTTCATTGCGGGCACGCTCACAAAATCGCAAGTAATTTGCGTGATAGACAATGGCACCGGCATCCGTGTCCTCGTAATAGACGCGGACAGGAAAGACATGGACCTTTCCTTCCGTCCACCCGGCCGGCGGCAGATGCATATCAGGCATCGATATCCCCCGTGAACAGATCGCCCGTGACCATCCCGACCGACCCCAGCATATCCAATTGGCGGGCCGGGGTGGCGGGCACGGGCAATCCCAGATAGCGGTATCCGGTATCCGTCAACATGCGCCCGCGCGGTGTGCGCTGCAACAATCCTTGCTGGATCAAATAGGGCTCGATCGTCTCCTCCAGCACATCGCGCTGTTCGCCCAGGGCGGCCCCCAGCGTCTCCACCCCCACCGGGCCGCCACCATAATGGTCGGCGATGCAGGAAAGGTAACGCCTGTCCATGGCATCGAAACCCAGCCGGTCTACTTCCAGCCGGGTCAGCGCCCGGTCAGCAGCTTGCGCGTCGGTGATCAGCAGACCGGTGACGGCGGATATATCCCGCACCCGGCGCAGCAATCGGCCAGCCACGCGCGGCGTACCGCGGGATCGGCGGGCAATTTCCAGCGCCCCTTCGTCGGTCAGGTCCATACCCAGGATGCGGGCCCCCCGGCTGACGATCAGCTGCAACTCCTCCGGTTCATAGAACTGCAAGCGTAATGGAATGCCGAAGCGTTCCCGCAGGGGGCGGGTGATCAGCCCGGAACGGGTGGTCGCCCCCACAAGGGTGAAAGGCGGCAGGTCAATACGCACGCTGCGCGCCGCCGGCCCTTCACCGATGATCAGGTCCAGCTGAAAATCCTCCATCGCCGGATAGAGGATTTCCTCCACCGCCGGGGACAGGCGGTGGATTTCATCGATGAACAACACATCATGCGGCTGAAGGTTGGTCAGCAGCGCCGCCAGATCACCCGCCCGCGCAATGACGGGGCCGGAGGTGGCGCGAAAACCGACATTCATTTCCTTGGCGACGATCTGGGCCAGCGTGGTCTTGCCCAGGCCCGGCGGACCGAACAGCAGCACATGGTCCAGCGCCTCCCCCCGCGACCGGGCGGCCTGGATGAATAAGGCCAGATTTTCGCGCGCCTGTCGTTGCCCGGTGAATTCAGCCAGCGACAGGGGGCGGATGGAGTTTTCCGCCGATGCATCCCCGCCGATCCGGTCCTGATCGACCATGCGTTCGGGCTTCGGCGCCTCCGGCTTGGGTTTGGGCACACGGCTCACTGGCTCAGTTCCTTCAGGCCGGCACGGATCAGGGCGGAGACGTCAGCCCCCTCCCCCAGTGCCTGGGCCGCCTTATTGACAGCCGTGAAGGCATCGATCCGCTTGTACCCCAGATTGACCAAGGCCGACACTGCATCTCCAACGGCGCCACTGGGGGCTGCTGGTTGCGGCCCGCCTTTTATCGATGGGGCCGTCGCCAAGGGGGCGACGGCCAATATGGCCACCTTATCCTTCAATTCGTTCAAAATTCGGGCAGCCAGTTTCGGCCCCACGCCATCCGCCTCGCACAGGCTGGTCTTGTCCTGGGCGGCAATGGCGTTCGTCAGCCGCTCGGGAGCCAGAGCAGATAACAGGTTCAGTGCCACCCGCGCGCCCACGCCCTGCACCGTGGTCAGCAGGCGGAACCAGTCGCGTTCCCCCGCATCGGCGAAGCCGTATAGCGCGATCTTGTCCGCCGACACCCACATGTCGGTCAGCACCGATACGCGGTCGCCGGGGCTGCCCAGCCGGCGCAGGGTGCGCGAGGAGGCGGAAAACAGATAGCCGACGCCATTCACGTCGATGACAGCCCAGTCGAGACCGGTGGAATCGAGCAGGCCGGAAAGTTTGGCGATCATTGGCTTATCCCCGCCTCCGGCACCAGCAAAGGCAGGGCCGCGATAATGTCGGTATGAATGAAACCCTGGCCCTTGAACAGCAGGGGCGCGTCCAAGCTCTTGGCCAAGGCATAGGACGCACAGTCCCCCAGATTAAGCTGGGCCTTATGCCCTCGTCCCTTGCCATAGCGCGTATAGGCTATTGACGCCGCCTCCGCCTGCTCCTCGTCAAAAGGAGCAATGGTTACGGCAAGCACCTGCATCAACTGATCCAATTCTTCAGATGCCGCAACGCCATAACGCCCTAGCACCACAGTACGGGTTTCAAACAGAGTGACAGCCGATAGCACCAGTCCAGCGGCGTTCTGCACTGCCTTCAGATAATTTCCACCATCCGGCTCCTGAAACAGGAACGCAGCCAAAGCCGAGGTATCCAGCACAGTGCGCATTCAATCGAACATTCCATGCTGGTTATAGCCAACGATCTGATCCGGGCTGCGCGCGTCCAGCACCGGAGTCGTCTGGATACGGCAGATGATTTCTTCTGCCTTGGCCCAGCGCGCCGCTTTAAGCGCCCTTTCCTCCACAGAAAGACGCTCCAGCCGCTCCCGCACAGCCTTATGCATGGCCTCCGTCAGGCTCTCACCCGTCAATTCAGCCAAGCGGCGGACGTCACGTTCCGCCTCCGGGGATTTGATATTCAGGGCCATGGCGCAGCCACCCTTTCTTCCCTATGAGGAAGAATTCTACACCATATGAACAAAACGGCAACGCCGTGATGGTGTTTTTTCAGCGCCGCACACCCAGGATGGCATCATCCACCTTGCGGCGGGTCTGGGCGTAATGGGCGTGGCAGATGGCAACAGCCAGCGCGTCGGCACTGTCGGCACTGGTGCGCTGAAGGCCGGGCAGCAGCATGCGGACCATGTGCTGCACCTGCACCTTGTCGGCATGGCCGGTGCCAACAACGGATTTCTTCACCGCCATGGGCAGATATTGCTCTACCGGCAGCCCGGCCTTGGCCGCACTCAGCAGCGCCACGCCACGGGCCATGCCCAGCTTCAGGGTGGAAGATGGGTTGACGTTGGAAAGGGTTTCTTCCACCGCAGCTTCGTCCGGCTGCCAGCTGGCGATCACATCGACGATGCCATCGTGCAACGCCAACAGCCGGACCGCCAGATCATCACCACTATCGGTATTGATCGTGCCGTTGGCAACGTGGCTCAACCGGTTACCGCAGGTGTCGATAACACCCCAGCCCAGATGCCGCAGGCCGGGGTCGAGCCCCAGGATACGGGTCGTCACCTGCCCCGCCATTCCCGCCCCTCCCCAGCCTGTACCCGTATCAATCAGCCCAGCTTTTCCAGGATTTCCGCCGGGATATCGAAATTGCCCAGCACGGTCTGGACATCGTCATTATCTTCCAGCACATCCAGCAGCTTCAGCAGCGTCTGGGCCGTGTCTTCCGCCGGCACGGGCACCAGATTCATCGGCGTCCAGGTCAGCTTGGCACTTTCCGGGGCGCCGAACTTGGCTTCCAGTGCGTCACGCACCTCGCCCAGCGAATCCGTGCCGGTGGTGATGGCGTGGCCGCCCTCGTCGGACTGCACATCCTCCGCTCCCGCCTCAATGGCGGCTTCCAGCATGGTGTCGGCATCGGTCGTACTGGCCGGATAGGTGATCTGGCCGACGCGGTTGAACATGAACGAAACCGAATTGGTTTCGCCCAGGGTGCCACCATGCTTGGTGAAGGCAGAGCGCACTTCCGAAGCGGTGCGGTTGCGGTTGTCGGTCAGCGCTTCGACGATCAGCGCCACCCCGCCGGGGCCATAGCCCTCGTACCGCACTTCATCATAATTGGTGTCATCACCGCCGCCGGGCTGGCCCTGCTTGATGGCCCTGTCGATGCGGTCCTTGGGCAGGTTCTGTGCACGGGCGGCCTGGATGGCGGCACGCAGGCGCGGGTTCATGGCCGGATCGGGCAGGCCCGATTTGGCGGCCACGGTGATTTCGCGCGCCAGCTTGTTGAAGATCTTCGACCGCTTGGCGTCCTGTGCGCCTTTGCGGTGCATGATGTTCTTGAATTGGCTATGACCGGCCATGGGACCCCAGACGCCTCTAAGTGATATCGTTCAGATATATGGGCTAAATCTGGGGCTGTGTACCATATCTTGGTCGGCTTTGGCACCTGTTGCGCGCAACGGCCCCGCCATGCGGCTGGCGGGACCGTCCGGTCGGGGGAATGATTACCCCAAGATATTATAGCCCCCGTCAATATATGGCACCGAACCGGTGATGGCGCGGGCATCGTCGCTGGCCAGAAACGCGGCATAGGCGCCAACATCGGCCACACCCACCTGCTGGCGCAGCGGTGCCTTTTCCGCCGTACGGGCCAGCAACTCGTCAAACCGGTCGATGCCGCTGGCCGCACGGGTCTTCAACGGGCCGGGTGACAGGCAATGCACCCGGATATCCTTGGGCCCCAATTCGGCCGCCAGATAACGCGTCACCGACTCCAAAGCTGCCTTCACCGGTCCCATCAGATTGTAATGTTCCACCACCTTTTCCGAGCCATAGAAGCTGACGGTCTGCAAACAGCCGCCATCCTTCATCAACGGTTCGGCCAATTTGGCCATGCGGATGAAGGAATGGACCGACACATCCATGGCGGTCAAAAAGCCCTCGCGCGAACAATCGGTGACGCGGGCATGCAGATCTTCACGCGGGGCAAAGGCGATGGAATGCAGCAGGAAATCCAGCTTGCCCCATTCAGCACCAATGCGGTCGAAGATGGCTTCCAGTTCACCCGGCTCCCGCACATCGCACGGCAGAATCAGCGGCGCGCCCAGCGCCTCTGCCAGCGGGCGCACATGCGGTTCCGCCTTGGCGTTCAGATAAGTGACAGCCAGTTCCGCCCCCATGGCACGAAACGCTTGGGCGCAACCGTGGGCGATACTGCCCTCGTTGGCGATACCGACCACCAGACCGCGCTTACCAGCCAATGAAAACAAAGTCATATCATTCCCTCACGTCACTATTCGCGAACCGTCATTGTGCAGTGCATCATAATAGGTGTGGACAGTGACCACCAGATGACAGAAGGCTGATGTTGCGGATTTGTAGCGCAGTGGTGCCAGATGCGGGGTCCACACTGGGTCTTGGCCGGCACGGCATAAAAGAAGACAATGGCGTTGAGACATATCTCTATCAGGATGCCCCGCCCTTGCTATCCCTGACCCGCCTTTCATCCCTCCTGGCCGTGGCGATGCTTCTGTTGTTGCCATACCCCGCCCTGGCGGCCGATTTCCGTAATGGGGAGGATGTACATGTCACCACCCCGGTGGAGGACAGCCTGTTCGCCGCCGGCAGCAAAGTGGTGGTCGCAGCACCTGTGGATGGGGATCTGATCGCTGCCGGATTCGATCTGGATATGAAGGCGCCCATATCCGGGGATGCCATTCTGGCCGGTTTCGATCTGCGGCTGGTGGGCCCGGTGGGCGGTGATCTGCTGGCCGTTGCCGCCGATCTGGATATTAACGGCATGATCAGCGGCGATGCCCGCGTGACCGCTGCGGAGGTGAAAATGGGCCGGGCCGCCGCCATCGGCGGGGATTTCACGGCCAGCGGCGGCGAAATAAGCCTGGAAGGCCGGGTGGCCGGCAATGCCCAACTGGCCGCAGAGAAGGTAACGATCAGCGGTACCATCGCCGGCAATCTGGATGTAGCCGCGGTTGAGCTGGAATTACGGCCCGGTGCGCGCATCATGGGCAGCATCCGCCATACCGGCCCCAGATCTGTGCCGGTACCCGACGGTGTGGATGTGGGGGGCACGGTGGAATTCCGTAGCCAGGAGACTGTTGGCACCGAAGGGCCCAGCCTCACCACCCTGCTGGGGACCATGGCCGCCCTGTTCATCCTGGGCGTGGCGGTGCTGTGGCTTTTCCCAACCCTGGTGATGCGCAGCAGTGCCGCCATCCGCAGCAATCCCATGGGGCGGATGCTGGTTGGTTTCGCCCTGATGCTGGCGGTGCCGCCACTGGCCATCTTGCTGATGTTCAGCGTCATCGGGCTGCCGCTTGGGCTTTTGCTGAGCGGGCTTTACGTGCTGGCCTTCCCGCTGGGACTGGCCCTGGCAGCCCTGGGGCTGGCAGAAAGCCGGCAGGGGCGCAGCAAAGCGCAAGGGGCGCCGGTGCGTGTGCTGGGGCGTTTCGCCTTGGTCACGTTGGCCCTGGCACTGGTCTCGCTGGTGCCTTATGCCGGTGCCCTGGGTCTGCTGGCGGCGGTGGCACTGGGTCTCGGGGCCACGGCATCGGCGGTTTTGGCAGCAAGGCGGGGACTGTGAACCATGCCGCGCGGTGTGGCCAAATGCGATCTACCACAAAAAACCTGCGCCCATTGCGGTCGCCCTTTCACATGGCGACACAAATGGGCGCGGGACTGGGAACAAGTGAAATATTGTTCCGATGCCTGCCGCCAGGGCAAAATGCCCAAGCGGCAGGAAAAAGACTGATCAGTCGCGGAAATTCAGATATTGCAGGGGCTGTTCGATATTCAGCCCCTTTACCAGGGCGATGGCGGCCTGAAGGTCATCGATCTTCTTGCCTGTGATGCGCAACTCGTCCCCCTGGATGGCGGCCTGCACCTTCATCTTGCTATCTTTCAAGGCCTTGACGATCTGCTTGGCCAGCGCCTGCTCGATCCCCTGCTTGACCTTGACCACCTGGCGCTTGGTACCACCGGCGGCATTCTCTTCCTTGGACCAGTCCAGACAGCCGGGGTCCAGCTTGCGGCGCACAAAATAGCCTTTCAGCATTTCCTGCAGCTGCTCCAGCTTGGTGTCATCCTCTGTCTGGATAATGATCTCGTTTTCCTTCTCCTTCAGTTCCATGGTCGATTTGGAACCCTTGAAGTCGAAGCGGGTCTGCAGCTCACGCAGCACACCCTGAACGGCATTGTTGACCTCGGCGATCTCGGTCTTGGAAACGATGTCGAAAGACGGCATGGCTCTGAACGTCCATCCTTTAAGGCAACGAACAAACGGGATGGCTGGCAGCTTATCACTGCCCCACCCGCGCCGTCACGGAAAACGCCGTCAGCCGCCGATCACCACCGGGGTATTCGCCGGTGCCCTGGCATCCTTCTGGGCCGCCCGGTCGGTGGCGGACAGGGCGACAACCAGCATCAGACCCGCCAGCAACAGCGCCTGCAGGGCCAGCGTGGTCCGGCGTGTCAATCGTTTCGTCATCCGCATGATCGGCCTCCCGTGGCAGAACCGCCCCACTGATCTGATACCAAATCTCCCTCAGGTGCCGGGCGCTGCCATCCGGCAGGTTGGTATGATACGGACCATACCCCCATCTCCCTTTCGCAAAGATGACGGTGATCAATCCGATCTTGTCGGAATGGTAACAACCGGCCCCTGTGACCTGTTGGCCACAGATTGGGGGCTTCTACCCCTGGGGCGGCAGTGCTAGATGAAAGGGACAGCCCCGCAGGGGCACCCCAGGATGGACCCGTGCCGATGACCAAGCCGCGTTTTGACGCCGAAGCCGCCACCTTGCTGGAGGATTTGATCCGCCGCGCCCGTGCCGCCGGGGCCGACGCCGCCGATGCCCTGCTGGTGGATGGTGCCGCGCTGTCGCTGTCCACCCGTCTGGGCAAGCCGGAGGGAATCGAACGATCTGAAGGCGGCGATCTGGGCCTGCGCGTCTTTGTCGGCAAAAGCATGGCCATGGTGTCATCCACCGACCGGTCACCCTCCATGCTGGCGGAACTGGCCGAACGCGCCGTGGCCATGGCCCGCGCCGTGCCGCCCGATCCCTATTGCGGCATCGCTGACCCGGATGCCATCACCCATGAATGGCCGGATTTGGACCTGTGCGACCCGGCGGAACCCACCGCCGAGGAGTTGATCGAGGCCGCCCGCGAAACGGAGGATGCCGCCCGCGCCGTGGCCGGTGTCACCAATTCCGATGGTGCCGATGCCAGTTGGAGCCGGAGCCACGTGGTGCTGGCCGCCAGCAACGGCTTTATCGGCGGCTATAGCGTCTCCCGCCGCTCGCTCTCTGTCTCCGTTCTGGCTGGCCAGGATACGGGTATGGAGAGGGATTACGATTACCATTCAACCGTTTATGGCAGCGACCTGGAAGCCCCGGCCCTGATTGGTCGCCGCGCCGGCGAAAAGGTGGTGGCCAAGCTGAACCCCCGCAAGGTGAAAAGCCAGGCGGTGCCGGTGATCATCGATCCGCGCTTGTCAGGTGGGCTTATCGGTTCGCTTTGTGGAGCGATATCCGGCGGCGCCATCACACGCGGTACCAGCTTCCTGAAGGACAAGCTGGGCCAGCTGGTTTTCGCCCCCGGCATCACCATCGTGGAAGACCCGCACCTGCGGCGCGGCCTTCGGTCAAAGCCGTTCGATGCGGAGGGCATCGCCAATCGCCGCCGTGACCTGATCGCCGACGGGGTATTGACCACCTGGCTGCTGGATTTGCGTTCGGCGCGCCAGTTGGGGCTGACCACCACGGGTCACGCCTCACGCGGCACCGGTGGCCCGCCCTCTGCCAGCCCCACCAATGTCTATATGCAGCCGGGCACCCCATCGCCGCAGGAACTGATGGCTGACATCAGCCAAGGGCTCTACATCACCTCCCTGATGGGCCAGGGGGTCAATGGGGTGACGGGTGACTATTCGCGCGGTGCGTCCGGTTTTTGGATCGAAAACGGGCAGATCGCCTATCCGGTCAGCGAAATCACCGTGGCCGGAAACTTGAAGGATATGTTCCGCAACCTGACCCCGGCCAGCGACCTGGAGCGGCGTTATGGCATTGATGCGCCAACGCTTCGGATCGAAGGCATGACCGTCGCGGGGCTATGATACCCGTGTCAGTAAATTCTGACTTGTCAGAATTTACTGACTTTGGCGGCACGAGCCGCCTTTTTTGAAGCAAATGGGCGTCAGGCCACAGCCTGGCGCACCATGTCCTCCAACCGACCGACCCGCATGTAAAGCCTGTGGCTGCGTTCCAGCAAGGAGCGCAGGCCGGTTGGCAAATCATCATTATCCGGGCCCGACGCGTCGGAACAGATCGCACCACCTGACAGGGCAAATTCGTCACCCACCGCACGGGCTAGCGTCATTTCCCCGGCATAAACGGCTTTTTGCGCCAGCATCCAGGCCATCACCTGGGTGAGGCGGCTGGTGACCCGCATGGATTCATATGACACCTGAAGCCGCTGCGACGGCGGCAGGTTACGTTGGTCTGACGCCTCCTGATAGGCGACGTAGTTACGTGCCTCCACCAGAAGGGACATGGTCTCTTCATAGGCCTTGTCGATGAAGGGGCTTGGTCCGCTCACCCTGATCTCCCTTCTGACAGGCACCACAAGCGCTGCCATATCAGATTACAGTCTAGGGTCTAACAGGCTTCGCTGGCAACCAATCCAAAAGCGTAAGGGGTAAAGCCTTTACTATCCGAATCACTCTGCTTAAGGGGTGATTTTTTCAGCTGCCCACCCCTTGAAGGGACTGGTGAGCTTCCTTAAGTCAATGGTGTGGTAGAGGCTGCCCAAGATGGGGCCAATGCCATAGACCCGGCGAAATTGCCCGAAGACGGGGATTTCCCATTCAACGTATCGCTCTTGGAGGATACTTATGCGGACCTATGATCTGTCGCCGCTGTTTCGTTCCACCGTCGGCTTCGACCGTGTGACACGCCTTCTGGAATCGGCGCTCAATGGTGAGGATAGCGGCAGCGCCTATCCCCCCTACAATATTGAAAAGCTGGGTGATGATCAGTACCGCATCACCATGGCGGTTGCTGGTTTCTCCATTGACGACATCGAAATCACCGCGCACCCTAACCTATTGATCGTACAGGGAAAAGCCAAGGAAGCCGAAGGCGGTGCCTTCCTGCATCGCGGAATTGCCGGTCGCGCCTTCGAACGGCGCTTTCAGTTGGCTGATCACATCCGGGTGACGGATGCAGATATGGAAAACGGCCTGCTGCATATCGCTTTGGTGCGCGAAGTCCCGGAAACCCTGAAGCCCCGCAGCATCCCCATCAGTGCCAACAGCGCCCGCAAGGCCATGCCTGCCCCCGCTGCCGCTTGATAGGTTTCACAAGGACCATAATTGATGAGGGCCGCTGCAATGCAGCGGCCCTCTTTTTATACCCGTTTCCCTGAAGCCCCGCCCGTTCAACCCGGAACGAACGAGGGCCAAGGTATGCAGTTCGAACAGATCGGTCAATCACCCTGACGCTTTTCGATACCGGTTTTGTCAAATAACCGTCATGCTTGTTGCCATTTTATCTCACTTTCAGGGGGCAAATCGGCAATTATCGTACAATTACCGCGCGTACCCCACGTCTCGCAGAGCCTGGGATATTTCTTCCAGGATCGCCGGATCGTCGATAGTGGCCGGCATTTTCCAAGACTCGTTGTCAGCGATCTTCTGCATCGTACCGCGCAGAATCTTCCCCGATCGGGTTTTGGGCAACCGGTCGACGATCACCGCCTGCTTGAAGGCGGCTACCGGGCCGATCTCATCACGCACTTTTTTTACCAGTTCGGCCAGGATATCAGCATAGGGCCGATCCACGCCCTTCTTCAGCACCACCAGACCCAGGGGCAATTGCCCCTTCAATTCATCCGCCACACCGATCACGGCACATTCGGCCACATCCTGGTGTCCGGACAGAACCTCCTCCATCGCGCCGGTGGACAGGCGGTGTCCGGCGACATTGATGATGTCGTCGGTGCGCGCCATCACATAGATATAGCCCTCATCATCGATGAAACCCGCATCGGAGGTCTGGTAATATCCTGTAAAATCAGAAAGATAGCTTTTTCGGAACCGATCATCCGCATTCCACAGCGTTGGCAGTGTACCCGGCGGCAGCGGCAGCTTGGCGACAATCGCGCCGATATCCCCGCGCCGCGCCTCCTTGCCATCGGGGGACAGGATACGGACATCCCAGCCCGGCAGCGGCTTGGTGGTAGAACCATATTTAACCGGGAACAGGCCCAGCCCCACCGGGTTGCCGGCAATGGGCCAGCCGGTTTCAGTCTGCCACCAATGATCGATCACCGGCACCTTCAGGTGGGTTTCCGCCCATTGCAGCGTATCAGGGTCCGATCGCTCCCCCGCCAGAAACAGGGTGCGCAGGCTGGAGATATCATAATCGCGAATCAGTAAGGCCTGCGGGTCTTCCCGCTTGATGGCGCGAAACGCAGTGGGGGCGGTGAACAGGGCCACCACCTTGTGATCGGCGATCACCCGCCAGAAGGCACCGGCATCCGGCGTGCCCACCGGCTTGCCCTCGTAAAAGATGCTGGTACAGCCCTGCAGCAATGGGCCATAGACGATATAGGAATGGCCGACCACCCAGCCGACATCACTGGCCGCCCAAAACACTTCCCCCGGTCGGATACCGTAGAAATATTCCATGCTCCATTGCAGCGCCACGGCATAGCCGCCAGTATCGCGCACCACCCCCTTGGGCTGGCCGGTCGTGCCGGAGGTGTAGAGGACGTAAAGCGTGTCGGTGGCCTCCATCGGCACACAGTCTGCCGGTGTCGCCGTCGCCACGGCGGCCCCCCATTCCAGGTCGCGTCCGGGCAACAGGCTGGCCACCACCTGCGGGCGCTGTACAATGATGCAATGGGCGGGCTTGTGCGATGCCTGATCAATGGCGGCATCCAGCATGGGCTTGTAGGGTAGCACTTTGCTGCCCTCGATCCCGCAACTCGCGGAAACGATCACCTTGGGTTTAGCATCATTGATGCGGGTGGCCAGTTCGTGCGGGGCAAAACCACCAAAAACCACGGAATGGATGGCACCGATGCGGGCACAGGCCAACATGGCGACCGCCGCCTCCGGGATCATCGGCATATAGATGATGACGCGGTCACCCTTCCCAACCCCGGCAGCCACCAGGGCACCGGCGAAGCCCGCCACCTGGTCGCGCAATTCGGCATAGGTGATGGTGCGTTTCGAACCGGTGACGGGGCTGTCATGGATAAAGGCCGCCTGCGCGCCGCGCCCGGCGGCGACATGCCGGTCCACCGCGTTCCAGCACATGTTCAGCACTCCGCCGCGATACCAGCGGTAAAGCGGGGCAGCGCTTTCATCCAGAATGGCTGTGGGGGGGGTGATCCAGTCGATCGCCTTTGCCGCCTCGCCCCAGAAGGTCACGGGATCAGCCAACGACTGGGCATACATCTCCTGATATCGGGCCGACATGCTGTTTCCTCCCCTGATGTTGTTCATCGCTTTTCCAGCGAAAATGCTTTTTTCGTCTCGCCAGAAAGTACCCGGCCCGGCATAGTCGGCCGGTCATCGTCGTCAAGGCCATGACATGAATCAGCCCTATGACCCTTTGGGTTGCATCCCCGACCTTGGTCTTCCAGATAATTCAATGATCATCGACAGCCGACAGATTCAGTTTTCCGCCGAAGCGTTGAAGGAGGCTGTGAAAACCTATCGGGAGCTATTTCCCCAAAAACAGCCGCCCGGCCTGCTGGGCACGGTGTCCATCCGCGGCATCAACCCGATCTCTCTGGGGATAAAAATCCAGGCCGTCGGTTCCCGCGTCTACCGGGAAGTGGAGATGACGGAAAGCGAAGTGGCCGCCATGCTTATCCTTTATTGCCGTAAGCTTAAAATCCCGCTGCCACGCACGGCGGATAAGGCAATCAAGGTTCAAGGCGACAATCTTTCCCTGATCGTTTCCAAAACACTGCTTGTTACCGGCCCTTTGGCGACGTCTGTGGCCGACTGAACACAATCGTGGCTGCTTGCCCCCCCCTTTCATCGGAAGGGACAGCACCCGACGCTCAGTGCATATCTGCCACGGGTGGCGATGGCCTGGGTCGGGATCGCTGTATCACAAGCAGTTCGATCACATCCGCCTGTCGCAACAGGGGGTAACGGGTGCGCAGCAGCACTGTCAACTCATCAACCGGCCATTCCATCAAGGCCGCAGGATCGAAATGCAGGGCCAGATAGTCGGCTGCCCGCAACGCCCCTTCGCGGGCGAAAAACTGGATTTGCCTCACGGCTTCCGTGGACGGCAAACCGTCGGGGGCCACCGCCAGCGCCGGCTCGCAAAGGTCGCTGACACGTATCAGGGCATCACGACCGGGATCGGCCTGCCAGTCACGCACCGCATGCAATACCGCCAAAGCCGGCGACGGTTCCCGGCTGCCGCACTCCCGCAACAATTGCTCCAGCAGGCTCGCTGATCTGTCCATCGCCTCTTCAAGGTCGAATATGGTCGGCATGTCGCGCCATGCCGCCAGTTCCTGATGGATGACGCCCGCCGGTGGACGGTCAGCGGTACCGAACCAATGCTGGTCGAACCATTGCAGCGCCCGTTCCAGCCGCGGCTCGTCATAGGGGGCGCGGATGACCTGATCAATCAGCACACGATCATCCAGCAGTTCATCTGCCGTGGGCACCGTCTCAGGTAAAATCCCCGTCAGAACCGGATCCAGATCATGGGTCAGATTGACCGCAAGCAACACCGTCACATGCGAGACAAAAGCCGCAGCCGTCTGCCGATATTCAGCCCGTTCCTCACCCATGATGGCGCCACCGTCACTTCCGCTCCCGTCCGGCAACCGCCAGCCGGCCATGTATCTTCAATATCATGGAACTTGACGGATAATGCGGCAATGGCTGTCGCGAAGGCCGTTTCTTTCGCATAGGGTATGGCCAGTCCATAGCGGAATGATGCCATGTTGATCGAGATCTATGCCGATTTTGTCTGCCCTTGGTGCTATATCGGTAAAGGCCGGCTGGAACAGGCATTGGCCCTAAGACCGGGCATTCCCGTCGATATCCGCTGGATGCCTTTCCAGTTGAACCCGGAACAGCCGTCAGGCGGCATGGACCGTGCCACTTATATGATCGCCAAGTTCGGTAGCCTTGAACGGGCGCGTCAGCTTTCCGCGATGGTGGAACAGGCCGCCATCAAGGAAGGGCTGACCATGCGACTGGATTTGATCCGCCGCACGCCGAACACCATCAATGCCCATCGGTTGGTGCGATTTGCCGAACGGTTCGGTCGCGCAACGGAGATGGCGACCACCTTGTTCACCGCCCATTTCACCCTGGGCCTGGATATCGGCACCATGGCAACCTTGCTGGATCTGGCTGCGGGCACCGGCTTGCTGCGGGCTGAAACCGCGGATTACCTGGAAAGCGAGGCCGATATCGCCGCTATCCGCAGCAGCGACCAGCAGGCGCGCCAATTGGGGGTGCAGGCCGTGCCCTGCTTCGTGTTCGACCGGCGTTACGCGCTTTCCGGCGCCCAGGAACCTCAGGCATTCATGCCTTTCCTGGATATGGCGCGCGGTCAATAGACTGTAAGTGGAAAAGCCCCGATCCGGCAACGATCGGGGCTTTCCGGCAATCACACCAATCTGCCTTGATCGTGACCGATCAAGGCAGATTTCGCTTGTCCCTCAATCGCCGGG
>Ga0066602_10001377_pt1 | contig 16458 bp, 11 predicted proteins | sample Higcelweek5metaG_FD_59481 | JGI IMG/M metagenome (GOLD analysis project Ga0066602, IMG submission 59481) | Freshwater pond sediment microbial communities from the University of Edinburgh, under environmental carbon perturbations - High... | ecosystem: Environmental > Aquatic > Freshwater > Pond...
TCAAAGCAGGTATAGTTTTCTTCGCTCTCATATCCCGCGTCAGCGGTCACGTCCTCATACAGGCAGGCGGTGTGGAATTCCATGCGTGAGTAATGGAATGAGTATCAGCTGATCGCTGTGCTCGCTTAAAATATCCAGCCCTGTGATGTATTCTCCTTCTACGGCAAACTGCACATTGTATCCGTAACCGTCAGGCTGGATCCGTGAAAGTTATCTGCCATCGCTGTGGCTGCTCTTATGATCTGTGTAGAAATACGCATCTTGGTCTCGGGTGTACCTGCTGCCAGTCGCACATACACTGATGCCTGATAGCGACCGCCTCCATTGGTTTCCAGCACAGGAAGAATATTTTAAGCAGCAGACATATGGTTGGCGGTGCGATTACTGAGAAATGTTGCCCAGTTTCCAGCTTGCGTAGGACTATTCACGCTTGCCATGGTGCAGCTGGCGCTGTTGGCGGTCCAGCCTGTAGTTCCACCTCAAACCCGCCGTTGTTGATCAGTTCACTGTCATCCACTTCTGCTGCTTCTTTCTTCACCAGAAAGAAATCATCCAGATATATGGTGGTATTCTGCACGCCGTTAGAGGCAAAGCGCACTATACCTGCAGTAATCTGTCCTAAATCAAAGGTTGTGGTAGTAATCTCACCCTCTACTTTTTTTCATGTATTATCCAGTGTAACGAACGTGCCTTGCACCTATGTCATCGCTCCCGCACCCACCTTGTATTCAAAATGGGTTTTCAACTGTACTAGTCTCTTTTAAATTGTTACTCCGAGAGAGGGGCTTATTTTTGTTTTGGGCCAACCACGTATTTTAATAAAAAATCCGAATGCAAATTTATCTGTTAAGACAAACACATTCGGATTATATGTGATTTAACACCTAAAAAGATTTCTGCCGAAAACGCTGATGTGGCAACGATTTTTTGATATCTTGATTTCGAATATCAAAAATATTTGTTTAAAAGCAATCCTAAACACTGAAAATTTATCGTTGAATTTTATGTGAACTGTGTCAAAGAGGTTTGTGATAATGAATAACAAAAACTACTTTATAACCTATTAATCTATTCATTATCCGCACCCTCATTATAATTCAAGCGTTTCTCCTCTATTACAAGGGGTCTATGGGTGATACGAGTGTTGATACTCATAACATATTCACCAACAAGTCCGATAAAGAAAAGTTGAACAGAGCCAAATAGAAACACGCCAATCAAGATAGGTGACATGCCTGCTACAAAGGTGTTCCAGAAAATCAATTTCATAATCAAATAGATCAGTGCAACAAAAAAACCGATACCAGATAATAAAAATCCCATAATAGTTGCCACGCGTAAACCGATTTTGGTATAGGAGGTAAAGCTTAGCATAGCCGCATCATATAGAGAATACCAATTGTTTTTGGTTTTTCCTGCCCGCCTGCGTTGCTGCTCATAGGTAATTTCCTTACGCTTTGGTCCCAATTCTGCAACAATGCCACGCAAAAATGGTGCAGGATCGTCGAGGCCTTTTAAAACTGTGATAAATGATTTATCATAAAGTCCGAAACCTGTAAAATGCTCAATTTGCTCAACCTCAGACATTTTTTTAATCATCTGATAATAACATGTGCGTAAAAAACGTAGAAATTTATTTTCTTTGCTGGTGGCTTTTACGCCACAAACAATTTTGTAGCCTTGTTCCCATTCATGAACAAACTGAGGAATCATATCAACCGGATCTTGAAAATCTGCACACATCAAAATGGTGCAGTCACCGGTGGTTTGACAAAGTCCATAATAAGGTGAATTAAACTGACCAAAATTTTTGGAATTGAAAATAGCCTTGATTTTGGGATTGTTCTCGCAAAGTTTTGTAATAATGGTGCGAGTATTATCCACTGAGCAGTTATCAATGAATACAATTTCAAAATTATACTGCGGCAAATCCGTTTGGAAAACATCAATTATCGCCGTCGATAGCAGTTCAACATTTTCTTGTTCGTTATAAGTTGGTATCAAGATACTGATTTTTTTCATGTCATTCACTTTGCCTTTCCATATGGTACAAAATATCCAATATTCCGTCTTGAAATGTGACCTGTGGTGACCAACTTAGCTCCTGTTTCAGTCGATTAACAACCGGCTCAAAACTAGTTGCGCCTTCGCGTGGATAGGGAACCTTACAGAAGTTTAGTAAGCTTTTCGACTTGGAGATTTGTTTTATCTGTTGGACAATATCTCTCAGCGGATATGAACAACCAGATGCGACATGATAAATGCCACTTGTACTGCTGGACATTCCCAGCAGATAAAAGGCTCTTGCGGCATCTGAAACATGGAGAAAATCCCACATTTGAGTGCATGCTGTTAAATCTATCGCCACATGCTGTCTCATTTTTTTTAGACAGGACATTATTAAGGTATTTTCATAATCGTTCGTTCCATATAAGCTAAAAATTCTTGGCCAAATGAAACGAATCGCATGCTTACTCGCATAGTTTTGTCCGTCAAGGCAAACCTTTAATTTCGATTTACCGTAAGGGGTAATTGGATTTGTCAAGCTGTTTTCAGCTATTTCTCCAGCTAAAAGTCCATATTCTGCCTGTGAACCTGCACCAATAAATGACCCGCAGCCTAAGGCTGCCGCTGTTTTAATAGCTTCCATTGAAGCTATATAATTGCGCTCTTGTAGCGACACATCATCACGAGCAGGTGTACGTACACCATCCCATGCAAAATGATAGAATACGTCTATGTGTGGTAATCTCATTGTAGGCAGGCGAGAAATATCAGCCATATCTAATTCGACAATATGCAGATTTGGAGCTTTTTGTAAACGCCCAAGATTTTGGGAATCAGGACGCACGACCGCAAAAACTTCTATTTTATTTTGTAAAAGTATTTCTGTTACAGAGACACCTACAAAACTAGTGGCACCAGTAATAATAACGTTTTTCATTTTTGATTTGCACCTTTACAGCTTCATGATATAGTCGTAAACCGATCTGCTAATGGGAGGTTCTTGGTCTTGATTTGGCTTATTAATCGCTAGTTTTGGGAATACATAAGTTGTTTGGGGCAGGACGACCTCAATGATCGCAGGACCATCCTCTGTAAACATCTCCGCTTTGCAATCATACTCATTTTCAATGCAAAAATAGGGTAATTGATAAGCAGCTGCAATTTTTTCAAACGACGGCACGGTATAGCCGTTATTTTGAATGGTTTGCATATAAAAGGAGTCAAAATACATTTCTTGAAAATGTCGAATCATACCAAGTGCGCTATTATTGAAAACTACAATTTTTATTGGTAGCTTTTCACGGTTAACAAACTGTAGTTCTTGTATATTCATTTGGATGCCGCCGTCTCCGTTAAAGCTTACGACATTTTTATTGCTACCGTAGCAAGCGCCTATGGCAGCCGGTAGGGAATATCCCATCGCTCCGTGACCACCTGAAAACAATACTTTTTGATTTTCTTTAATATCGAAGGATTGAGCAAACCAGACTTGATTTTGTCCAACGTCTGTTGTAAGTACAACATCATCGGGAATGTAGTGGCTTATTTGCTTCATTATATGGTTGGGCTCTTCAGATTCTTGTGTTGCCAGTTGCTTAGTAATTTCATTGCAGACATTGAACCAGTTGGAATATAGTTTACTATTTGCGGTATTTACATTCTTACACAGCCAAGGAATCACCTCGCGTAGGTCCGCCACAATCTGTTGTTCGTCGGGTTTAATGACATTCGACAGTTCGCCTTCATCCACCTCAAACCGAATCAGTTTTGCCTGTGGTGCGAATTTTTCTTTATTACTTCCAATTTGGCGGCAATCAAGCCTGCTGCCTATTGATAAAATCAAATCGCATTTGGCAATGATGAAATTAGCCTTTCGATCACCGTAAGCGCCAATAAATCCATAATTATTTTTTGAATCAGTGGCAAGTATATCCACTGCCAACATACTGCTGATTACTGGAATACCAAGATGATTTACAAGTTTGCGGAATTCATTTACCATCCCACAGGTTTTTACACCTGCTCCAACAAGGATACAGGGGCGGCTTGCTGTTTCTAATGCTTTTAAAACATCACGTAAAGCATTGGAATTAACGGGACGTTGTGGTGATGGCTCAAATCCTCTCAGCTCATCCGGTTCAATATCCTGTCGTTGTATATTCATAGGGATGTCAAGCAGCACGGGTCCCGGTCTGGTTGACACGGAAAGATGAAATGCCTTTTCGAGCTCATAACGAATATCCTCTGGATTGTTAACTTGCACCGCATATTTGGTGATTGATTTAACCATACTGATGATGTCAGTCTCCTGAAATCCTTTTTGGCGCACCTTTAAATCTCCAATAGACTCATAGGTGTTTACCTGACCGGTCAAAAACAGGCAGGGGATAGAGTCAAAATATGCGTTGGCAATTCCCGTAATTAGATTTGTTGCGCCCGGACCGCTTGTGGCATAAGCCACGCCGGGAAGATGGGAAGTTTGTGCATATCCGCAAGCACAAAAAGCAGAGCCCTGTTCGTGATAATTCACGTGGGCTACAATATGGTCTTTCTGCTTTCCAAAAGAGTCCATAAGATGGGTTACCATACCACCTGGATATCCAAACACATCTGTTATCCCTTTGCTAGCCAAAAAAGATACGATATAATCGCTAATCTTCATCTTTATAAACATACCTTTCTAAAAACGAAATCCAAATGATCGTTAGATTTTAGCTACTTGAACGCCCAAAACTTATTGAGCAAGAAGTTCACAGGGATTGTGATTAGCAAAATAATCAGTGGAGCAATGGTCTCCTGTACGTCTAAATACTGAACCATGACAAATAAAAGTCCAGTACTGAGCAAGAAGGTTGCACCATAGGATACAAATGTTTTGATAAGGGGCTTAGTATGGCCTTTTTCTGCCTTTTGAAACACAAATTTATTGCTCCAATAATAGGCGTTCAGTACGCTTACGACAAAACCTACTGCATTACCTACCAAATATAAATCCTTGTTGATATAGATGAAAACATAATATATTCCGAGTGAAATAGTAGTATTTGATAACCCTACTACACCGAATTTTATGAATTGCATGATCAACTTAAAAAGATCCTTTTTACTATGAATTTGTAGTTTTGACAAGATACCCACTATTTCACCGCTTCTATGATTGTTTTAGCCATATAATCAATGTGGTCATCGGTCATACCAGGGTAAACTCCAACCCAGAAGGTGTCATTCATGACGCGGTCTGTATTAGTGAGATCCCCCACGATACGATAACCATTTCCACTTGCACGCATCGTATCAAAGCAAGGATGCTTAACTAAATTACCTGCAAACAGCATACGTGTCTGTACGCCCTTATCTTCGATTGTTTGCACTATAGCATTGCGGTCGGTGCCATTTTTACAGGTAAGTAGGAAACCAAACCAACTTGGGCTTGAATTTTCACAAGATTCTGGCAGGATGAGTTTGTCCGAAACTTCTAGTAGTGCGGCTTTCAATCGGTTGAAATTATGAATACGACGTTCAATGAAAGAAGGGAACTTTTTAAGCTGTGCACATCCAATTGCTGCCTGCATATCAGTTGCCTTTAAATTATATCCAAAATGGGAGTAAACGTATTTATGGTCATACCCGATGGGCAGTTGTCCGTATTGTTTGTCGAACCTATGACCGCACAAATTATCTCTGCCGGACGGGCAAACGCAGTCCCGCCCCCAGTCGCGAAAAGACCTGATAATTTTATTAAGTAATGGATTGTTCGTATAGACAGCTCCGCCTTCGCCCATCGTCATATGATGAGGGGGGTAGAAGCTAGAAGTACCAATATCACCAATTGTACCAGTAAGTTGAGCTTTACCATTTATGGTATATAAGGAACCGAGTGCATCACAGTTATCCTCCACGAGCCACAACTGATGTTTATCACAAAATGCTTTTACTGCAGCTAAATCAAAAGGATTACCCAAAGTATGGGCAATCATGACTGCTTTAGTCTTTTCTGAAAGTGCATCTTCCAACTTTGTAACATCAATATTATATTGAGGAATGGTCACATCTACAAAAACGGGAATAGCGCCGTACTGAATGATTGGGGCTACCGTTGTTGGAAATCCGCAAGCGACAGTAATTATCTCGTCATCACGCCTGATGCATCGATCGCCGAGCAGGGGGGAAGTTAGTGTCATGAAAGCAAGTAAATTGGCCGAAGAGCCGGAATTTACGAGCGAACAATATCTAATTTGCAAATATTCTGCAAATTCCTTTTCAAATTGATCGGTATATCGACCCGCCGTAAGCCAAAATTCCAGTGCACTATCAACGAGATTCACCATTTCAGCATGGTCGTAAACACGCGATGCATATGGGATTCGTTGCCCATATTGAAAAACTTTATTGGTTTGATGATAGGTGTCGCAATATTCCGAAACCAGTTTTAGAATATGCTCCCTTGCCTGTTGTTCTGATATCTCATTTAACATTATTTTAGCTCCTTATTTTGCGGAAAATTCTCTGATTTGGTTGTCCATACAGTTGGATATATCGTCATTATTTAAATAAGTTTTCGTCCATTCGACTGTTTTCTCAATTACCGTATCAATATTCCAACGTGGTTTCCAGTGAAAGTTTGATTTTAACTTTGAACAATCCAATTTTAATAAATTGGCCTCATGTGGACCACCATCCGAATGATTTTCCCATTTGATGTTTTGCCCCCATTTTTGGCAAAACAAATCCACAAGATTACCAGTTGTTACACAGTCGCATTCATCTGGACCAACATTATAATACCCTGCATATTTAGAGTCCTCGTACTGTGCCTTAGCAATCATCAAATAAACTGCCAGGGGCTCAAGGACGTGTTGATAAGGGCGCGTGGAATAGGGGTTGCGAACGATAATGGGCTCTCCCTTTTGCGCGGCACGGATGCAATCAGGAATGATGCGATCAGGCGCAAAATCGCCACCGCCAACCACATTTCCTGCACGGGCGGTAGATACAGCCACTTGCCCATTACCGAAAAACGAATTTTTATAACAATGGGTTACAAGTTCCGAGCAAGACTTACTGTTGGAATAGGGGTCGAAACCATCCAGCGGTTCATTCTCTCGATATCCCCATTCCCACTCGTTGTTCTGGTATACCTTATCTGTGGTCACATTTAAAAATGAGCGCACGCAGGTGCTTTGACGCACACACTCTAAGATGTTAACGGTGCCCATTACATTGGTTTCATAAGTATAATGTGGATTTTTATAACTGTCCCGAACAATTGGCTGCGCTGCCAGATGCAGGACAATTTCTGGGCTAGCCTCCTCAAAGGTTCCCATAAGCTTGTCAAAATCGCGGATATCGCCGATGACAGAATTTATTTGCTTTTCAACCCCGCAAAGCTGGAAGAGGGCAGGGACTGAAGGGGGGGCGAGCGAATATCCTGTTACGATTGAACCCGCGTTTACAAGAATTTTGCACAGCCAGGAGCCTTTAAAGCCTGTATGACCTGTTACAAAAACCCGTTTTCCTTGCCAAAACTGTGGATCTATCATTCGTTATCCCACACCTTCCAAGGGGCTTTATTTTCTGACCATAGCTCTTCCAGCCGTTGTTTGTCACGGAGTGTATCCAAGCACTGCCAAAAGCCATCATGCTTATAGGACATAAGCTCTCCTTGAGCAGCAGCGGTTTCTAATGGCTGTTTTTCAAAAACGGTACTATCCCCATCAATCATATCAAATATCTCAGGTTGCAACACCATAAATCCGCCATTGATCCAATTGCAATCATTTTTACTCTTTTCGCGAAAGGCAAGAATATTTTGACCTGAAATATCCAACACTCCAAAGCGTCCGTCAGGTTGGATTGCAGTTAAAGTGGCCAGCTTACCGTGGCTCTGATGAAATTTAACCAGTTCGTCAATATTAACATTAGAAACACCATCACCATAGGTAAGGAGGAATGGTTCATTGCCTATATATTGCTGAATACGTTTCACTCTTCCACCTGTCATGGTGTTTAGTCCAGTATTCACAAGTGTAACCTTCCAAGGCTCTGCAGAGTTATTATGCACTGTCATTTGATTATTTGCCAAATCAAAAGTGACATCAGATGTATGAAGAAAATAATCTGCAAAATATTCTTTTATTACATACGCTTTATATCCAAGACAAATGACAAAGTCATTATATCCATAAGCCGAATACAGTTTCATTATGTGCCATAGAATAGGCTGATCACCGATTTCAATCATGGGCTTTGGCCTTAAATGACTTTCTTCTGAAATGCGTGTGCCAAACCCACCTGCCAGAATGACTACTTTCATATTATGGTCTCCTTTTATCGTTGATTTTTAGTATAAAGGGATAAAAAATTCTCGCTAATTATTACAAATTGATTTTAATAAATTCATCTCTTTCTGTTGCCGGCTTGTTAAAAGCCGCGTTCTCAAGAAAACAAAACATTATTGTGCTCGTAGTATTCTTTTAACGTCAATATCAACTGTGTTATAATTTATTGATCATTTTTTGAAATAATGTGTACGCTACGGGCACAAGATACACAAGGGTAACGGCTGCTCCCCACATAATACAAAAGGCGGTTGATACAATACTCAGCAATTTCTCAGGGAGGTTTATTTTCATTTTCTTTCGAATTAATAATCCAACCATCAAAAACAGCAACGTAATCAAGCTAATTAAGCTGCCCGTTTTCATTTTACTCGGTATAAAAGTGAGATTCACTTCATTTACGCCATCCTGAAGTTGAATACCAATAAAGGAATTTGCCACTTTTTGGACGATCGCTTTTTTCCCATTAACGGAACAATTCCAACCTGCATCATATGAAATTGGCAAGAAAAGCATGTCCTTTTCAGCGCTTGCTGTCACAGTTAAGGATAATCCTCGATTGGTGCTTTTCTCATTGGCTGTATATCCATCATAACTTGATGTGAATTCCCCCAATTTATCTAAATCCAGTAATCCTAGTTGAATTTGATCCTCATTAATCGCAGCGGGACAGACAATTTTCAGTTCTATTGTTTGATCTTTAAAGTCACCTAAGTAAAGCACGTTGTTATTAAACGCAACCGGGAATTTTAAATTATCCTGTTGTGCTATGGATGGAATGGTAAGTATTTTATCTTGGACATAAAACGATAAATCTCCGAGTTCACCAATTGAATAAAAATACAATGCTTGATTTCCTGATATGTGTAATTTGTAAGTGAGCTCTACATTTTCTCGCAGTGTTTCTTTAGATTTAAAAGTTATAACGTCAGAATCAAGTGTTGAGTTTGATTTTATAGAATTAATTAGTTCTTTTTGTCCCGACAAATATTCAAATATAGCATTTTGATATTGGAAGCAGTTATCATACTCTTTGTTTAATGATGTTATTTCATGTGATACTGTGAGCCCAAAAGGTAAAGTATAGTTGTTTTTATATAAATAATATGTGTTTGTTTTATCAACCAAAGTATACATAGGCTCATCTAACTGTTGAGTAGATAATGTGTTTTTAACATTAAGGAGTGCATCAGAAAAAGCTGTTCCTCCAGCATCCAATAGACGGGTATAATGGGTTGAATACCCCATGTTTCTAAGGTTGTTTTGTAATTCACCTGAAACAGTATGAGTCCAATTAGATATTGAAGCATGTTGTAAGATGAACGGATAATTGCAGTTTAATGTATTACCTATATTTTTAATTCTATCCAAATTAGATGATGGAATATTCAACTCTTGCTGTAATTCGTTGGTTGTATAGATAAATTTAGAGCTCTGCTCGGACAAAGCAGTAACAGTATTGGCAGGAGGACTAATAAACACACAAGCACCTAACAGTAGTTCGGAAGCCACTATAACACCGATCCAACGATAATTTATATAATGGTTACGCTTGTTCAAGATAACCGCAAATACAACCAACATCATAATAAAAGCTATAATGTATAAACTAAACAACATGGTTGCATGGCTGCTATTTAGTGTATGCCGGTATACCCTGACACCCAATTTGGCAATACAGAATATGATAAATAAGCCCATAATGATTTTTAAAATTGTTAAAACAATAGTTTTCTTTGTATAAATTTGATTACTATTTAGTTTGTTCAAGCTATTGCTTTTACTAACATAATAGCAACCCGCACAAAGGAGCGTAAAGCTAATCATATAACCAAATCTGATAGGAAAGCTAACATAGCTACCGGCGTGCCATATTAAATTGATATTTTCAAAGTAAATTTGCAATGTTACAAAAAGAATACTTCCTATAACAAAGAGGGTAGTTCTTTTGTCTTTTCTGTTTTCAATAACGCCTTTTACAATAATCACAATCGCTAGTGCACATCCAAATAGCATCCACCATTTTTGTGGTGTTGAATAATTAACAGAATTTAAAATGTTCAACAAATATTGTACCCTATCGACTTTTGGATTTGAGAAGCGACTAGATTCAATTATCTGATTAAAAGCGGGTAATACGATGAAAGCAGAAAGCCCAATAGAAGAAAATGTGCTAATACCCCAAGACCATATTTGGCTTTTCCTTCCCGTTTTAGGTGCTAGTAGAATTAGATACAATCCGCCGATAAAAAACAAAAACATCAGTATCATAGCAGAGGCGTAAAAGTTTGTAATTATACACAATGTTAACATGATTATATATGGGACAATTCGATTTTTTTGAAATAGGACATGCATTGCCAACAATAATAATGGGAACATTGCTGCAATATCCAGCCACTGACTATTGACATAATATTGTAGAACAAAACCCGAAAATGAATAGCTGATGCTGAACAATACTTTCCAGTAGATATTTACAGAAAACGTTTTATGAAGAAACAAATACATGCTGGCAGACATGGCCATTATTTTTATCATGGTAAAAATTGATAAACTTTGTAAAATAGTTACTCTTGAAACAAAATAAAAAAACAAATTAAAAGGACTGAGCAGGCTGCATATTGAAACTGATTCCGACATATTAATCCCAAGTGCTGTATACCAATCAAAAAATAGTGACTTTGTGCCATGTAGTGCATCATATAAATGATAATACATTGGCGCATTCATCTGACCCATATCATAGTAATCAATTGTGGTTGTACCAAAAGGGTATATACCCTTTGTTTTAAAGACAATCAGAATGATAATCATAACAATTGCTGGGGCATATATATACTGTAATATATTTACGAATTTATTTAGTAGACGCTTTTTTGTTTTCATACGGTAGCCTTTCGGTTTTGTTGTATAATCAAATGTTGCTGGCAAAATGATTTCTATAAATGATTTGCTATGCGAAACAGTTGGAAATCATTATAAATTATATAACAATGCTGTCGAAAAATCAAGTAAAAATAATAGAAAAATACTGTTTGAATCATAAAATAGATATATTAGTTAGCATAGATAATCAATAGTTTTGAAGGCTTATTTTATTATTAAATACATAATCTAAAGTAATATAATGTAGAGAATTATATAGATTCTCTGATACGCGACATTGATATTCTCATTTGATCATTTTCTCTCAGCCTGTAATCGCCCTCCGTTTTCCTTATTTTTATTCTACCATATATGTGCAAAAAAGCCCAGCTCTCTTTGTGAAAGCTGGATTTTTTCAGCGCCCTTATATCAGGGATTCCGGTTTGGCATCTTTTTTGTTCGCCAATCATGTCTACATAGATCAGAATGGATGCAAGCTAATAATCGTTAAATTATACTTGCAATGTACGCTTTTAAAATTATTTAGTGGTTGCGGAGGTGCGCGTCCATGTTTGCCCACGATTTTATTTGAGTATAGTTCCAAAAGATAATAAACCAGCTTCACCCTGCATTTCAAAGCTGACCGGCACAGGCAGGCTGTGCCCAAAATGTATGCGCGGTGCTGTAACTGGGTTCTCGGCGTTAGATTTTTTTATTCCCACTCGCTCACTAAAAACGTAATCTAAACAATTCTGTTTATGTTTGGTGAGCTACGTTATTCTAATTACATCCGTTATCCATTAATTTTAGGCTATCTGACTTTTTGTTGCCAAACTGTTGCCACAATAAAATCAAAGATAGTTACTCAGAACCTCTCCCTTTTGTGTTTTCAGCTCCTCCAAACGAACCTTTTGTGCGGCAACTTCGGACTCGGTTTTCTCGATTTCAGCAGCGATTTCTTGCTGCTTGACCAAAGGGGGCAGAGGAATAAAAATAGAATCAAATGTTTTAATAGTAATTGTATCAAATACCATTCCATACGCATTTGACTTTATTTGCTCAACCTCATATTTCAATGCAAAATATAAATAGTTGTTATCAATGTCTTTTAATCCTCTAATTCCATAACAGGATTGGTTAAAGGTCATAGGGATTTTAACCTGCGCTATCGATCCAACCGTGCCTCTGGCAGAAATAATAATTTCCGATGGATAAATGTACTCTGCGTTGCTATTTGACAGTCCTTGTTCTGAAATAGTTTTCTCTGAGTTTTCAACAAATCTTTCACCGTTGTTAAAATCGGCTATTGACAACCACGGGATTCCGCCATTCCAGTATGATGATACAGTTGTTTTTGGCGTACCGCCACTAACGATTTCAATTAGCCCGCTAAGTTGCTTTGTTGGATACCCAGCCTTTTCTTGATTATAGATAGCTTTCGCCATATCGGTAGATACAATAATTTTTTGCTTGATATCGCCTTCCTCTCGCTCCAACGAATCAATTTCTGTAACGATTTTCTGTTGAACCTTAAGCGGTGGAAGGGGAACCTTAATTGTTCGTAGATCGCGCTCATATACGTGAGGTTGCGCTTGACCTGCCTGTAAACTAAAAATTTGTTGTTGAAGCGATTTTAAACAAACAAAAAGATACCTCGTTAAAATTACGTTTTCATCTATTGAAAAAATAGTGTTGCAGTCTGTAGCAAAAATAGGAACATCCCAATAATTTACATATCCCGCATTTGCACCAGAAGCACTAACCGTAATAACACCAGCTTGACGATTCGCTTGATTGTGTGTAATTGACGGTGAAATTCCACCTGCTACAACAGGTACATTACCTGATTCTGCTTGTGAAGAGGTCAATGTCTGTCCTTTTTCAATTTTTGCCACCTCTCCAAGAGAAACTAAAGGTGTGTTATGAGCGTTCAATATCACTTTTTGCTTCTTACTGAGGTTTACAGCTTTATCAAACTTATTTGTGCCATAGTTAATAAACCCGCTCATACGCCCATAAGAAACATTGCGAGCCAAGCTTTCATCAACACTAACCACCTTACCTAAAAAAGCGTTATAAATGTAGCTGTTTGCCCTTTGCGGATTCATTAAATCTCCACTTTCATCAAACAACTTTGTTCCATTAGGTAGATGCTTAATACCCTCATGTCCACGCCGTTCACTGAACTCATATCCTAAAAATTTCTTTTCGTCCAGTTTTTGTCCCGTTTTTATCAAGACAATATTCTGCTCATATGTAAGCAGGAAATAAAGCATCTTTTCTTTTTCAAGCGCAATTGCTTTGGCATAGACATCATCGTCAAAGGAATTTTTATAATCAGAATACATTTCATGCTCTTGCAGAGCAACGCTTGCATTGCCGCTGATAAAAGAAATATAGTCATCAAAGGCAAGGTCATCATATACGTTAGCAACATACTTTGAAAAAGCATTTTCAATACCCAAAACAGTAACATCTTTGAGATTGGATACAAATACGTTAACCGCTTTTTCTATAGTCACAAAATCACTTTCTGAGCGGCGTTCAAGAAATAGCACAACCGTATTTGTTCCTGTTTTCATAAACGTGCCAGAACCCAATTCTACAATGGATTTTACTTTAAAATACTTAAAGAGTATCTCTCTTGCTTTTGAATGAATGCCTCCGTTGGATAGAATTGAACTTGGCAGAATTACACCCGCCCAGCCGCCAATCTTCAAAAGCTGTTTCATACGCTCGATAAATAAGCACTCAATTTCGGAACTGTTATCGGTGATATTATTGTATAGCTCAAAGGTTTCTTCGCCGTATTTAAGTGTACTCTTAAAAGCCTCCACGGAGTATGGGGGATTGGAAATCAATATGTCGAACTGCCCGTTGTTTTTTCTATCATAGGGCTGAGTTTGCCGCAAAAGGCCGCGATACTCCTCAGTCTTTTCAAAATTATCCAAACCATTCGCCCAAATGATGTTGGCATCGCCATCGCCGTTGAAGAATGCACTAACCTTTGTGGTCTTTACAAGGCGATTGTCTAAATCGATCCCATAGACCGAATCCTTTGCCCAAAGGAATTTCGTTAAGCCTTGCCACGACTGAATCATATTCTTAATGTTGGGCAAAGCCGCAGACACATCAATCTTGCTCTCAATCACATTCTGCAGTTGATCCATATATTCCGTTAAAAAATGTCCACTGCCGCAGGCATAGTCCATCACAACAGGGAGAACATTGCGTTCTCTACTGTCAATTTTACTTTGCACAAACTCTTTTAAGGGCAACGAGGAAATAATGAACCGAGTAATAGGGACAGGGGTAAAGAATTGCCCTGCCTCTTGTTTCATACTAGTATTTAGCAACAGTTCGAAGAAATTCCCAAGAAACTCATGTTTTTGTTCGTATCTGAATTTGTAAACTTGCAGCAGTTCCACAATTTCACGAACAATTTTGGCATTAAGCCTAAATGTTTTCTCGTCCAAAACCTCCACAAAGGCAAAGTTTGGGCTTTTCTTCAGTCGGGCATCCCTAAACATATCCATAAGCTGCAGTTTTTGAGTAGGGTTATCAATACCCTCTAACGCCTTAGTTACATCTTCTTCCGAATGGTCAATTATCTTGATTTCAAGAAAACGCCACATACCTTCCTTATATAGGTCGTTGAGGCGCATTTGCAAACTTTCGTCTGTATCTGTATCCAGCCATTGAAATCCAAGTTCGTCAGTAGGATTCTGATTTTCATCTATGATTTTACAGACAAACAGATTCAACAGCTTATTAAAAGCGTTGGGCTTGTCAGAAATAGCGTTATGGCGCAAAATTTCCATAATCTGATTGTAGATTTTCCCGCTGTCTTCTTCTTTGAGATTTTTAAGCATCCCGTATGTGAGCGCCTTCGGCTTAATATCATACGGCGTGGCATATACCTCAAAGATACCATTGTCTTTGAAATTCTTGTTCCAATAGTCATGAATATCCTTGGCGCTTGATAAATCGCGCCAGGATTTCTCAACCAAAACAATGTTGTTTCGGTATTCAATCTTTTCCCTATCAAGGCGCGAAGCATACAAGCACAGGATCTTTGCGGCTCGGTCCTGCTGATAATATGAGAAAATCTGTCCTCCATCCTTAAGGGTCTTGGCAGACTCTTTTTCAAACTCGCTTCCCCAAGTTTTGCACTCGATCATCAAAAATGGAGAATCATCATTTTCGCTATAAACGAGAATATCTAATTTTCCTTTAAGGTTACGCCCTAAAGGATACTTCTTTTCAAGCTCAAGCCGTTCGGGGTGATACCCATTTGTGAGTAAACGGTCAATACATTCAAGCACAACAAAATTTTCGAGCCTTTCGGACTTTTCCGCCTTGAAGCTACTGGTAGTCAAATCACCAAGCCGAATGCGTTTATCTTGCTGAATACTTTGGTGAGCATATTCAATTTTTTGCTCATTGAAGTCAACAAAAATAGGGTAATTATTGTAGGCGGCGTAGTGCTTCACAAAAACACCGCTTGTGCCGTCTTGCGGAGCAAAGCCCAATTCGTCAATCAGCTTTTTCACATATTCGATGTTCATTTTGACTTGGCTCCTTTCATTCCGTTTGAATTGGCTTGAAGATACGCTTCTATATCTGTCTCTTTAATACGCCATGAGCGGTTACCAACTTTAGCGGCTATTAATTTTTGGGCATTAATCAGCCTACGAACCGTTTTTTCTGATAACTTCAAATAATTCGCAGCTTGTGCTACCGTAAAAAGCTCATCGCCCATTAGTGTTTTCCACCTTTCAAGTACATATGTATATATATAATATAACATAGTGCAAAGAGAAAGTAAAGACTTTTAAGGGAAATAAATGGACAGAGATGGACAGAAACCACCCGTAAAACGGGTGGTTTCTGTCTCAAGCTCCGCTCTCAACTCGCTAAAGTAGAATAAAAAGCCCCGCCGAAGCGGGGCAATTCGTTATAAATAGTATGCAGTTTTTATAACTTGGATATCTGCGCAGCCAGCACCTTACTCTGCGCTAGCTTATCCTTGTAGCCGTCCCTCTCAACAATCAGCGCGGCCACCTGCGCAGCCAGCGCCGCCTTTTCCGCCACGATCTGAACGTATGCAGCCTTACTCACAGTCTCTGCTGTAGCGGTTTGTACCGGGGTGGATGCGGCCGTGCTTACCGCTGTACAATCCTTTGCATACACCCAGCTGACGATCTCCTTGATCAGCAGCTTATCATCATTGACCTGCTGCACC
>Ga0066602_10001396_pt1 | contig 16325 bp, 14 predicted proteins | sample Higcelweek5metaG_FD_59481 | JGI IMG/M metagenome (GOLD analysis project Ga0066602, IMG submission 59481) | Freshwater pond sediment microbial communities from the University of Edinburgh, under environmental carbon perturbations - High... | ecosystem: Environmental > Aquatic > Freshwater > Pond...
TCGCATCTTTGGCTTCATCGCCGCAAGCAGTTGATCCTCGGACTGAGTCAAATCAATCACCCGAGTTTTTGTAGTCAAAAAATAATCATGAGCCGCATGAAACCCATGAGAAACAAGATCTTCTTGTGCAGTTGGTGGTTGGGCAGAACCGGTATTGAGTTCAATATTCGTTTCATACACGCGATATTTCCGCTGCAAAGTGCTGATCCACTCCCAATCAATCTGATCAGGCAGGATTCGCTGTAGTTTCAAGAGAGAAATAGAAATCAGGGGCAAAACGCGAATATATGCCCGTACCAATGTTCCGCTGACCATTTTTTCTTCCACAATCCAACCAATCGATTTCAAAAATGATGCTTGTTCAGCTGTTTGGTGAAAGTTCATAGCCTAAAAAGGCAGCTTGCTTCTCAGTTTAAGAAATCGCCACCGCCATGTGTCTGCCATTCGATACAGCTTGTAGAGTTGGGGATTAATGACCAAGTCATATGAACCCACAAATTCTGCCAATGTTCCGCCGTATCCTTGTTTGAAATTGTGAAAACCAAACCAAGGGTCCTTTGGATTCGGATTGGGACCAAGGGATCCCCACAAATCAAATGAGGTACAGCCCCATGATTTTCCCAGGAGCATTGCAGTCCACATCACCAAATTTGACGCCATCACTTCCCGATGACTTCGAGACGAAGCCCCATAGGGATAATACAGGCGATCCTTATACTGAAACAAAATCCAAGTGGTCAAAACTTCACCTTGATAGGTAGCTTTCAGAAGATGAGCGATTCCGGCTTCCCGCATCGTTTGCCACATATTTCGATGATAGGTTTCTGTATGGGCATAAAATTGCTGACGACTGGTCGTTTCTTTGAGCAGTTTCAAATACGCCTCAAATCCCTCATCTGAATTGTCTTCCGTGACTACCACGCCGTGCTTTTCTGCCACGCGAAGGTTGTAACGGGTTTTTGTTTTCATTCGAGCCAACAACTCTTCCTCGGAAACCGTTAAGTCAACCAAAAATGAGTACTTGGTAAATAACGGCCTACCTGGCTGACAGCCCCGTTCCATCAAATTATGCTTCAAGCCTTCAAGTTCAGTCAGATTATGAGGTGGACTAGAAACGTCTGGTTCAAGTTTGATGAAAATTGCTTTTTCTCGTTGACCCAAGTCTTTGAGAGCTGCCAACTGCATATCATCGGGCCAGGCTCCTTTGGGGAAATACCCTACGGTATAGGGTAATTTCGGCACGGGGTGGAATGTTAGCTGGAGTTGACTGACTGCCTCATTACCGTCAAAACCAAGCAGTCGTTTTGTCTCAACCCCTGTCTTTTCCCGAAAATCTCCCCACGCCCAACTTTGTAGGGGGTGACGGGACAATTTTTCATATAGTCCTTTTTCATCGATTCGAGGTTCGCGATAGATCATACATGTATCTTACAAACTCTTGTCGAGTTCTTCCATCCGCTTTTTCTGGTCTCGATTCAAAGAAGTCGGAATCTTGACGATAAAACGAATATAGTGGTCCCCCCTGCCGCCACCACGAAGCGAAGTGACCCCCTTTCCTTTCAACCGCATCATGGTGTTTGGTTGAGTTCCGGGACGGATCTTCACCTTTACCGGGCCATCAATCGTGGGGACTTCTAGGTTTGCCCCCAAGGCCGCAGTAGTAAACATAATCTCTTGATCGACAAATATATCATTACCATCCCGCTTAAACGTCTCATGCGGTTTGACGTCCATTGAGATATCAAAATCAGGGTATTTAATCCGGGTTCCGTCATTCGCTCCTGCTGGGATCTTAATCGTATACTCTTTCCCTTGATGAACGATCGTTTTCTCGGTACCCTTAACCGCTTCCATAAACTCAATCTTGAAAGAGTAGTGAGGCTTTTGTGGTCCGCGGCGGAATGGGGAAGCTCCGCCAAAAATGGAATCAAAAATCTCGAAAGGATCGGAGAAATCACCGCCAAAATCAGCAAACGGATTGCCGCCACCTTGGGATGTGTAACTCCAATTGAATGGGCCGGATTGATTGAATCCACCGGCACCAGGAGCTCCTCCCATGCCTCCGCGAGGGTCAAAAGCGGCATGACCGAATTGGTCATATGCTTGCCGCTTTTGAGTATCCTTGAGGATTTCGTAGGCCTCATTTACTTCTTTAAATTTGTGTTCAGCGTCAGCCGCCTTGTTGCGGTCAGGGTGGAATTCCAAAGCTTTCTTTCGATACGCAGCTTTCAGCTCGGCATCTGTTGCTTTTTTATCCACCCCCAAAATCTCGTAGTAGTCGCGGTTAGTAACCATTTACTCAACTACCTCACCCTCAACGGCGTCCTTTTTATCATCAGCTGGTTTTTCATCTTTGGTGGCTGTTGGTTTTTCTTCAGTCTTGCCTTTTCCAGCTTCCTGCTTGTAAAGGATTTCTCCCAACTTCTGAGCTGCAGTCATGGTGGTTTCAATAGCTTTGTTTAAAGTCTCGGCATCGGTGTCTTCTTTGTCTGCCAATTCTTTCAACTTAGCGACTTGTTCTTCAATGTTTTTCTTATCCTCTTCAGGCAACTTATCACCATGTTCTTTGAGTTGTTTTTCCAGCTCAAACACCGTTTGATGAGCGTGATTATGAGCCTCGGCAAGTTCTTTTTTCTTCTTGTCGTCTTCGGCATGTTTCTCTGCCTCAGTCTTCATCTTCTCCACTTCCTCATCAGACAAGTTGGTAGCATTCTTGATGGTGATATGTTGCGTTTTACCGGTGCCCTTGTCATTGGCTGATACCTTCAAAATACCGTTGGCATCAATATCAAACACCACCTCAATTTGAGGAATGCCTCGGGGAGCGGGAGCAATTCCATCCAAGACAAATCGTCCCAGGGATTTGTTGTCAGCTGCCATTTCCCGTTCACCTTGGAGAATATGAATCTCCACCTGAGGTTGATTATCCGCCGCAGTCGAGAATACTTGAGATTTACTCGTTGGTACGGTGGTATTGCGTTCAATGATAGGAGTGCGAATGCCGCCCATGGTTTCCACACCCAACGTGAGGGGGGTTACGTCCAAAAGCAGAATATCTTTGACATCACCCATCAGGACACCACCTTGAATGGCAGCTCCGATTGCCACCACTTCATCAGGATTAACACCCTTATGGGGCTCTTTTTTGAAGAAATCCTTGACGACTTGTTGGACCTTGGGCATACGGGTCATACCGCCAACCAAGACCACCTCATCAACTTTTCCGACGTCAATTTTGGCATCTTTCAACGCTGCCTTGACGGGATCAATGGTCTTTTGAATTAGATCATCAACCAATTCTTCCAACTTAGCTCGGGTCAACTTCATGGTTAAGTGAAGTGGCTGACCATTATTCATACTGATAAATGGTTGGTTGATTTCCGTCTCAGCACTCGAGGATAATTCAATCTTCGCTTTTTCAGCCGAATCACGGATTCGTTGCAAGGCTTGCTTATCGCCAGATAAGTCCACGCCGTTTTCTTTTTTGAATTCTGCCACAATCCAATTAATGATTTTGGCATCAAAGTCATCGCCGCCCAGGAAGGTATCTCCATTGGTTGATTTAACTTCAAACACTCCACCACCAATTTCCAAGATGGAAATATCAAAGGTACCCCCACCTAGGTCGTACACGGCAATGGTTTGACTGTCTTTTTTATCCAGTCCATACGCAAGAGCTGCAGCGGTTGGTTCGTTGATAATCCGTTCTACAGTCAGACCTGCAATTTCTCCGGCTTGTTTGGTAGCCTGACGTTGCGAATCATCAAAATAGGCGGGGACGGTAATCACGGCTCGAGTCACTGGTTCACCCAAATACGCTTCGGCGTCAGCTTTGGCTTTTTGCAAAATCTTGGCCGAAATTTCTTGAGGCGTGTACACCTTGCCATCAATTTTGACCGAAGCAGTCTCATCTTTGCCGGCCACGATTTCATAGGGCACATGTTTTTGAGTGAGCGTGACTTGTTTGTCATCAATGCGTCGACCCATCAATCGCTTGACGGAATAAACGGTGTTTTTTGAATTCAAAATCATCTGTCGTTTTGCCACATCACCCACCAGGTTCTTAACTGGCTCAACGATTGAAGGAATCGTGTTGCGTCCTTCTGCGGTGGGTATTACTTTTGGAGTTCCACCTTCCATAACAGCGACAGCACTGTTGGTGGTTCCTAGGTCAATTCCGATAATCTTAGACATATAGTGTCTCCTTAATAATATTTTTTAATACAAATTAATAGACCGACGTTATTTACCCATTCCAACTTTGACTCTCGAGGGTCGGATGACTCGATTGCCAATCTGGTAGCCATTGGCCACCACTTCCATTACCATCTCTTTTTCTCCCTCCACTTGCTCGACACATTCCATCGTGGTGGGATCGAATACATGATTTGCAGCCAAAATAGTACTAACGCCCTCTTCCTCCAAAACCATCTCCAGTTGTTTTTGAACCATTGACAGGCCAGGATCGTTTAAGTGTTTTGCTGCCAAGTCTAAATGATCTAAAACCGGGAGCAATCGTTCGATAAGCGATAGGCATGCCAATTGAGCCATCATCGATTGTTGCTCTCGGGTCCGCTTTTCCAGATTTTGGTAATCTGCCAATGCCCGTTTCCAGTTAGTATCCAATTCAGCCAATTGGTCTTTTAGGGTTTGAATGTCAGTTTGTTTAGCCATCGCGAACGTTTCCTTTATTGTTGTATCGAGTACTTGCCGGCAATATTAGACGGATAATTCACCAATTAATTGACCAAAATGCCGGACGAGTGGTACGACATAAGCAAAATCAAGTCGAGAAGAACCAATGACTCCAATAGAGCCTTTGTGATACGGAGTCTGAAAATCGGTGTATACCATGCCGACCGGTTCCATTAGTACATTGCCGAAATCATCGCCAAGTAAGATATGAATATCGCCCTCACCATGAGCTTTTCTGAGGACTTCCAACAACTGACTGGCTTCATCCAGCATGGTCAATACGGACCGAGTCACATCAATATCAAAAAATTCAGGTAAATCCAAAATATGAGCATACCCGGCATGATAAATTCGTAAGTCATCCGTTATGGCTATACCAATACTGCCGGTTCGGCGAGCCAGTTCTTGGGTAGTTGCCCGCAGGACTTGTCCCAATTCACTTCGCTTTTCCCAAACCCGTTCTTTGGCCGAAACTTCTTCCGCCACGGTCAGAGATCGTTCTTTCATCATTTCTTTGATATACAGTTTGATAGCGACAGGAGTGGGAACGCGGCCGGCAGAAGTGTGTGGTTGTTTGAGGTACCCAAGATCGACCAAATAGGCCATTTCATTGCGAATGGTTGCCGGAGAAACACCGAGGTTATATTTTTTATCCAGGGTTTCTGAGCCCACGGCTTCAGCAGTCTGAGTATATTCCTCGACTACTGCCTTCAAAATCTGTACTTGTCGATCAGTTAGATCTGTCATAAAGCTGCCCTTTTACAAAATCTCTTAGCAATAAGTTATCAAGACTGCTAAACTATGTCAAGCAGTGTTTCAATCTTTTTGCTAAAGTAATAAATACCATGAAACGACAATGGCCGGCAAACCGCAGCAAAATGATTCGAAAAGTCAGCATTCTGGGACTGCTGACAATTACAAGTATTATTGGTGCATCGCAGATAAATGTAATTCGAGAATTTTTCTCAAAAGCTTCCGGTCAGCCTGCCAACCTGAGAATTGATGTCAAAGCTCCCACAAAACCAATTACTCGGCCATGGCAAAATGTCGCTCAGGGAGGTGAGTCAGCCTCATTCAGTCTTAAGCCGCTCTCGCCAGAATTAAAACAACTGTCGCTCTCATACATTCGGCTTGATCATTTGTATGACTTTTATGTCAAAATCACTCGAAACGACCAAGGTGTATTGCAATACGATTTTTCCAAACTCGATGAGATTATTCGGGATATGCAAGCAATTAACGCCCTCCCCTTCCTTTCACTTTCGTACACTCCAGACATCCTGAACCCAGACATCATAGGCGTGCCAAATAATTGGGATGAATACCGACAAATTATTCAGAAAACGATAGAACATGTCAGTGGAAAATCAGCGTTGAATGTCAAGGAGGTGTACTACGAAGCATGGAACGAACCGGACCTATTTGGCCAATGGAAAACCTATGGACCAAAAAATTACCTTGCCCTATACCAAACTGCAGCTCGCGGAGCAAATGCGGCAACCAATACGCAACCGTTTCATTTTGGTGGCCCGGCCACAACGGCCCTCTATGATAATTGGATGAAAGAAGTGGTAAAGCTTGCGATCTCAGAAAACCTGCGGTTAGATTTCATTTCCTGGCACCACTATTCTGATCAGCCAGAAGATTACCGACAAGATATCGATAGACTTCGAAAAATGCTTGAACCATTCCGGCCGTATGCGGACCAAATTGAGCCAATTATTTCTGAGTGGGGACCAAACTCAGAAAATGATCCGCAATATGATACGGGAGACTCAGCTGCCCACATGATTGTTAGTTTGTCGTATATGATGCCAGCAATTAGTAAAGCCTTTATTTTTGAAATAGAAGACGGAAAAAGTCCAGAAGGCAAAGAATTTTGGGGAAGATGGGGACTATATACTCATTCAGAATTTGGCAATCATCCCAAACCTCGCGCTCAAGCCATAAAACTACTCAATCAATTAGGGTCGGACAAAATTATGGTTGCCGGCAATGGAACTTGGGTACGAGCCATTGCTGCTAAAAAAGGAAATACCACCCAAGTGCTAGTTGCCAACTATGACCACGTCGGTAAACATAGCGAGCAAGTTCCCCTCACCATCTCACAGCTCGATCCAGGGAGCTATCAAGTATCCAAAACCTATCTGGGACGCTCAAAAACTGTGGAGAAAACTGAAGTTAATGGAGACTACATCACCATGATCCCACTTGCTCCAAACACAGTCGTAATGATCGAATTAACCCCCGTTAAATAATCTGGTTACGATTTCTTCATGATGGCAAAAAATGCCTCTTGGGGAATTTCTACGTTGCCAAATTGTTTGCGACGCATTTTGCCTTTTTTCTGCTTGTCTAAGAGTTTCATTCGTCGGGTAATATCTCCGCCGTACAATTTTGCCGTCACGTCCTTTCGGAATGCCCGAATCGTCTCCCGAGCCACAATTTTGCCACCAATCGCTGCTTGGAGAGGAATCTCAAACAGTTGCCGCGGAATAACTTCTTTGAGGCGAGCAACTACATCCCGACCAATTCGCTCTGCTTGATCACGAACAACGATATAGGATAACGCCTCAACCATTTCATGATTGACCATAATCGTCAGTTTGACGGCATCAACCGGTTGATGACCACATAGTTCATATTGCAAGCTCGCAAAACCTTGTGTTGCTGATTTCAGTTCATCAATAAAGCTGACAATTAGTTCTGCAAGGGGCATGGTGTAAATCAATTTGACTCGATCACCAAAGAAGTCAATTTCTTGTTGGGTGCTTCGGTGATTTTCCAGGAGTTGGATCACGGCTCCCAAATACCCCCGGGGAGTGAAAATTGTGGCTGTAATCAGTGGCTCGTACAATGTTTTTATTGCTGTCGGGTCAGGCAGTTCCATGGGGTTATGGATTATCTTGGTTGTGTCGTCAGAAAGCAGCACATCATATGAAACGGAAGGAGTAGTTCCAATCAAATCCAAATCGAACTCACGCTCCAAGCGTTCCTGAACAATTTCTGCGTGCAGAATTCCCAAAAAACCCACCCGAACCCCATTTCCCAAAGCATAGGAATGAGTGGGGATATATTGCAAAGCCGAATCATTCATCATCAGTTTATCCAAAGAATCTTTGAGTGGCTCAAAATCATCACCATCAATCGGATATAAGTCCATGTAGACCATCAATTGAGGTGCTTGATAACCGGGACAGGGATTCATTGAGGGTCGGGCAACTTCGGTGACAGTATCGCCAACTTGGGCAACACGAATACTCTTAAGGCCTGTAGCAATATAACCAACTTCTCCGGCAACTAGTGTTTCGATAGGCTTCATTTGAGGAGAAAAAATACCCACTTCTTGCGATTCACACAATACTCCGGAAGCCATGAATTTCAAGTTAGTTCGCGAAGTCACTTTGCCATTCATGACCCGAATATGAACAATCACCCCTTTGTGAGTATCAAACATGGAATTGAACACCATCGCTTGCAAGGGTTCGTTCGGCAAGCCCTGAGGCGGTTCTAGTCTCGATACGATTTTCTCCATCAAGTCTTCAACTCCGAGACCGGTTTTTGCAGATACCCGGACAAAATCATCCTCGTGAAAGCCAAACATTTCCATCATTTCCAACATCACTGCATCAGAATCACCTCCCGCCAAATCCACTTTGTTTAAGACGGGAATAATCGTTAATCCTTGCTCAGTCGCCTTTTGATAGTGAGCCAGGGTTTGGGCTTGAACTCCTTGGGTCACATCAACCAGCAGAAGCACGCCTTCAACGGCAGCTAATGATCGAGACACTTCATACGAAAAATCAACATGACCCGGGGTATCAATGAGGTTCAGCTGGTATATTTCGCCGTTTACTGCGGTGTATTCCATTCGTACGGGGGCCATTTTGATTGTGATACCCCGTTCCTGTTCAATCGGGTTTGAATCCATAACCCGTTCGGTAAATACCCGCTCATCAATTGTTTTCGTCCGCAACAATAACCGATCGGTTAGCGTAGTTTTGCCGTGATCAATGTGTGCGACGATGGAGAAATTTCTAATGTGTGAGGTGTCCATAAAGAGGGGCACATTCTACCATGACTTCGACTCATCCGTCTGGGAAGTTGACTCCAGCACTTCTTGTGTTTCCGACAGAACCGTCCGCCATTTACCCAGTTTCCCAAGGATGCCCCAATACAAAGCGTACTCGGGAATAGCAAATAATTTCGCCAGTAATAAATAGACGAGGCCACCGATTAAGCCAACTATTACAGTTAATCCGATCAATGGCAAGGTTCTGGTCGTGTCAAAGAGCCAGGCGTCCAACAACCGCATGGGGGCCCACAACGCAAATCCCATAATCGCGGCAGCAGAAACAATTCGGAGTAGTGATCGCCACAATAGCAGTAAATTTATCGCCTTATATTTCAGTTGAATCACCACAAACAACCATAAAAATTGACTGATTGCCGATAAACATAGCGCGGTTCCGATACCCAAAATGCCAAACGAAAACACCTTCGCTCCTAACGTCATTAAGGTAATTGACAACAACGCACTTCCTAATCCGATGAAAAATGGTGTTTTGGTGTCATGGAGGGAATAAAACGCCCGTGCCAGTACTTGAATACCTCCGTAGGCAAAAATTGCCAGAGCAAAAATAGCCACCAGTCGCCCAGTCATCAAGGTAGCAGACCAGGGGAAGACAGCTGTTCCATAGGCAATCCGCACCAATGGCACGCGGAGCACTAAGAGGAGAGCACTTGCAGGAAACGCCAAAAAGAATACTTGATTGAGCGTATGAGTCAACGTTTCTCGAAATTGAGATATTTCTCCCCGGGCTGCGTCACGACTCAAAAAGGGCAATGAAGCTTGGCCGATAGGAACAGAAAAAACTCGAGTTGGAGCAGTCATTAATTGCTGAGCTAAATTAAGAATAGTCAGATTCCCGGCCGGTAAGGCGGTGGTGAAATAAACGGAGGCAAATAATTCTAATTGATCAACTGAAATTGCCAAGGCTCGGGGCGGCATCAGCCGAAACATTTCCCGAACTCCTTGATGTCGCCAATCAATAATCGGGCGAGGGCGGAATCCTAAATGAAACGCCAAGGGGAATTGGATCATAAAATGGAGTGCAGCACCCAGCACAACGCCGATTGCAGGTCCATAGATACCGAACACAGGAGTCAAAAAGACAATACCGATAATGATGCCAATGTTGTACATCAGGGGTGAAATAGCGGGCACCAAAAAACGCTCATGAGCCTGAATGATACCAGTCATAAAATTACTTGCAGCAAAAAACAATTGAGCCAGCAGCATAACTCTGGTTAAGGATGCCGCAGTCTTAACTTGTTCAGCCGAAAAATTAGTCGAAGTAATCATGCCATTGAAAAACTCAGCATTAAAAAAGATCACCAATGACAAAACCACGAACACCAACAAGACAATATTCATCATGCTAGTGGCCATTCGATTGGCATCAGCTTCATTCTTTTCGCGGTATTTGCTATATACAGGAATAAAAGCCGCCGACATTGCCCCGATTACCAATAGTTGAAATACTAATTCCGGAATGCGGAACGCCACCCAATAAGCATCCAACTGTTGGCGTAATGCTTGCGTTTCAAAAAAATGACTGACCAGTAGGCGATTCCGTAAAAACCCCAATAGTGCTGAAGCCAGATTAGCTCCGGTAATAATCGTAGCAGCAGACAGGATACTCGAAGACTGTTTGGTGAATAATTTTTGACCGGTGGAAAAGAGTGAGCGTACCATTTGGCCTTATCTTAATTTCAGTATGCCCAAACTAGCAATGGGATATTTCAAAATAAGAGTTTATTATGATACAATCAACACCGATATTCTTGAGAAGGATTTTTGTATGCCTATTATTGCAAATGCCAAAAAAGCGTTACGTCAAGCCAAGACCCGAGCTACACGAAACAGTGTTGTTCGAGCTAAAGTTCGCGGTGTTATCAAAAAAGCCGAGAAACAACCTGAAGCAGGAACATTATCGTCCCTGTTTTCTGCCGTTGATCGTGCGGTCAAAAGTCACTTAATGCACAAAAATAAAGCAGCTCGCTTAAAATCACGTGCCGCCAAACGTTTTGAAAACAAAGACGTTGCAACAGTAAAGCCTGTGGTCAAAAAAGTGGTCAAATCAGTCAAAAGAGCAGCTGTCAAAAAAGCAGTAGCCAAGAAAAAAGCTGCGACCAAAAAAGTCTCAAAATAATCAGTTGGTTTTGTTGCTGAATTTCGTGAGGTAGAATGAATGTAAGACTGACGAAAAACGTCGGTTGAGATTCATATGCCCAAACTGCCAAAAAAATTACCAGCTGTTTCCATCAACCTTATTCCTCAAGATGCCTTCATGGAGTCCATAGTGGGAAAGTTTTTGGTCTGGTCCCTTTCTATTGGACGGTACATTGTCATTTTGACCGAGTTTGTCGTCATTATGTCGTTTTTGTCTCGATTCAAGCTTGATCGAGATTTAACAGATGTCAATGAAGCCATTGAGCGACAAAAGAACGTCATTTTATCCTATGGCTCCCTTGAGACGGATTTTACTAAAGTTCAATCTCGTATCAACTTTATCAAACAGAAACAGACAAACAACACTATTATTCAAACACTGACGTTCCTTGAACAAAATATACCCGTCGATGTGAAATTAACCCAAGTCTCTATCCAACCGCTCAGTTGGACAATCGATGGCTCTGCGTTGTCAGCTGAGGGGATGAAGATGACGGTGGATCAAATTGTTCAGGCAAACCCCAAATCAAACGTATCGCTGAGTCAAGTGAAGCTAAATAGTCAAACCCGAACCGCAGACTTCAATATAAAGATGGAATATCAAACCACAGCCAACCAAGCATCGACAAAAAAACAAAATACTAGCGAAGAAACTGATACGAGTTTATAACCAATATGGCATCGTTTAACTACAAAACTGAATCAGGCCGCTACCGTCACTACTACCGACAACTTCAAGGCTTTTATCAAAAGCCAATTATTCAAGTTTCATCTGCAGTACTATTTACCTTAATAACGATTTCTTTCTTTGCTGCATTTGCGATCCGCCCCACCTTGCAAACGATCGCCGAACTTTTGAAAACGATTAAGGATCAGAAACAAGTATTGTCCCTCGCTCAGAAAAAAACAGCTAGTTTGGCTACTGCTCAGCAACAATACGAAATGATTGGCAATGACATTTCCGTCCTGGATACGGCAATTCCAAAGAGGTATCAGGTGCAATCGCTCCTTTCGGAGATTGAAAGTATGACAAGCAATTTAGGTATCTCGCTCAATAATCTTCGAATCAGCGGACTGCAGTACCCCCAGAAAAATGATTCAAGCGGAGCTATTCAAGAAATACCCTTTTCGATCTCACTCGACGCTCCATACCCACTAGTTAAAAAATTTTTAATGGCAATAAACCAACTTCCACGGTTTGTTGTTGTGAACACGGTAAAAATTAATTCGGTTCAAGAAAAACAATCTACTCCGAGCAATACAGTGGAATTAACCGCAAATTGTACCGCCTATTTTGTGTCAGAATCTGGAGATAATAATGAAACTAACGCCAAGTAATCGAACCACCGATCAAATTCGGGCCAACCTATTTATGCTGGGAATTATTTCCCTGATTACGGTCGTGCTGTGGGTTGGCGTCAGTGTATATTTTTCATTCACCAAAACAAAAGTGAAATCAGAAATTCAGACACTTATTACCCCAATTAACCCAAGTTTAGATAGCGACACGCTGATCCAATATCGAAATTCTCGAGTCATCCCTCCCGCCACTTTTCAGATCATTGCCAAAATAGAAGAGGGAGGCAAGGTTTCTGAACAAATAATTGACCCGTTTAACCCAAATAGTTCCCGGGAAGCTGCGGTTAAAAATGCCTCAACTTCGGCGTCAGTAACGAATGCTTCAGGGTCTGCGGAATTATCCGAATAATCATCTTGTAGCAAGCCTTCGATGAATGATAGGATGGTTGTAACAATAACGATTGCTACTGCCGTGCTGAAAAAAAGAATACCTACCATTGTCGGTTTACTCCTCCTCATTATCGGGGCAGTTAGCGGGGTTATTTTCATCAACAAAGGCACAGATTTTCTCCCTCGTGCCGCCCCAGAGTATGCTCCTCAAAAAGTCAAAATCACCAACCTCACCGAAAACGGCTTTGTCGTTTCTTGGGTTACCAAGGAGCCAACAACAGGCTTTGTCCGCGTTGGAGCGTCAGCTTCCACATTGTCCACAACCGCTACCGATGACCGAGATCAATTGGCGGGTGAAAGTGGGGAATATCGCACTCATTATATTTCTGTCCAAAACCTAAAGCCGGGAGCCACATATTACTTTAAGTTGGGTAGTCAGAAGAATCAGTTATATGACAATAATGGTCAAGCATTTTCGCTAACCACTCCCTTGGCAGTTGGAACTCCTCCCCCTGCTGACACGGTATATGGCACGGTAGTTACAACCGCTGATACCCCGGCAGAAGGAGCCATTGTTTATCTTTCTCTTGATTCTGCCACTCCCGTTTCTGCCCTGGTAAAGCAGAATGGTAATTGGGCAGCCAACCTTTCAACCGCCAGAAGCACTGATCTAAGTAATTACGCCACCTACGACTCCCAGACAGCAAAAGTATCGATTCTAGTTCAACCAGGAACAGGCGAACAAGCAAAGGTATCGGTCAATATGGCCAATACAAAACCAGTAGCCACGATTACTTTAGGAGAAACACGTGATGAGGTTGCATCTGCTCCGCTGCCACCACCATCAACTCCTCCGGTAGCAGCAGACACGAATGCGGTTGAACCGACACCCATGCCCGAGAGCAAGCTGTCGATAGAGCAACTAGATATTAATGAAAATGCAGATAAAACTATCTCAATAACTTCAATCCCCAAGGATAATACGGAAATAGCAACTTCTCGACCTACGATTTCCGGAAAAGCCCCCGCTAATAGTTCTTTAGTTATTTCAGTCCATTCTGCCGCAGCTCAAACAAGTCAAATAGTAGCTGATGAATCGGGAAGGTGGGCATGGACTCCACCAGCTGATTTGGAACCAGGCAATCACACCGTCACGATTTCATACACCGACACGTCAGGTGCGTTGCATAAGATTTCTCGCGACTTTGTGGTTACTGGATTAACCACAGAAGCGGTAAATATTGGGTACTCTGCTACCCCTGCTGCCACAGTTGCTCCAACCGCCACTCCCAAACCCACTGCGACTCCAAAACCAACCGCCACGCCAAAACCATCTGCTACCCCACGAACCACGGTAGCTACTGAATCAGCCAATGTTGTCGCCGGTGATCCAGCTCCCACCATTATTATGATGATGTTGGGTGTTATCGCTCTTGGTGCCGGTTTCTTTACCCTCCGCCGCCAATAACATATGACATTTCGCTATAAAATAACCTTTTTCAAAAACGAAATATCTTCCCAAGATTGGCTATCCTTTTTTCAGACGGTTTTAGAAAATACAACATCAGCAAAAATCACTGTACTATTCCAGCAACCAAACGTTGATTTTTATATCGATTCCAACAAACGTATCGATGTCATTAATAGCAAATTATTCCCCATGTTTTTGACAGATGAATTTTCCGAAAAGGAAAATACGGGGGTTATTGCCAGTTCAAGTGGTTTGCATATTACTCCCATAGTTATCACAAAGGACTTATTTGGCTTTATCGAAAAAGAAAACTTAAACAACAAAAACATCGTCAGTATTTGCTTTGTCATCAATAAATATAACCCGCTAAAAACATTGCCTATCTTAAAACTGACCTATCATGACACACAATTTCGCTATTTAAACGGACTATTATTTATTCATATCAATGATTTTCTTGCGTTCGATCTGACGAAATCTATTCGATCAGAGATTGCTCGGGTTAAACCGGTATTAGCAACAAACAACCTTCATATCAGTACGACAGAACAGGGTTTTTTATCGTTGAGGAATAAAAACTGGGAAGCTCAGAACATATCAGCAAAATCATATGATTTTTCTCGACATTCATTGATACTAGGTCAAAGTGGTAGCGGTAAAAGTTATTTAATGGCGATGATGTTAGAAGATCTACATAACCGTTTCGGCGATGAATATGGTGTTGTTTTGATCGATCCTCACGCCAGTATCGAGCCACTTACATCTGCCGTTCCAGACAAAATATCAATCAATTTCAAAGATGTTCAAACCAATCTGTTTATTAACATCGGTCAGTCAACATTGTCGACTGAACTAGCCATTGATTTACTTTCGACCGTTCTGGATGTCAAAGCTAACCAAGACTTAAATAGAGTCTTAAAATTCTCTCTAAAATTACTGTTTAGTACCAATCAGATGACGCTCCCAAATCTTCGCGGATTACTTACCGACACCATAATCAGAAAGCAACTACTCAAAGAAACAGAAGATACCAACCTTTTACAATTCTTTGAAACGGAATACCAGCAGCTCAATGCTACTAAATACGACTCAGCCATTCTTCCTATTATCAACTTAATTTCGGAACTAGATTTCATTAACCCAAATGCCACAAAAATTGATTTAACCGAAGCCATGAACAATCACTTCCTGGTTTCAATTCCTATCAAACAAACGGATCTAGGAAAAAACATCACCAAAGTAGTTGGTGGGGCAATTATTCAACAAGTATTCACTATCATGCAGGCTGGATTAGTCCACAAGAAAATAATTCTCATGATTGATGAATTTTCTGTGGTTCAAAACCCTTCGCTAATTCATATTCTTTCCGAAGCACGCAAGTTTGGCTTAACGGTTGTCTTTGCCCAGCAATATCTCATGCAAGTACCGCTCGAACTGCTTCAAAGCATTTTTGCCAACATGGTAAATTATTTTTGTTTCAAAGTTGCTCGTGACGATGCTGAGGTTATCGCTCGAAATCTTAACTTTGAAATCGATGAGTATTTTCTCAAGAACAAAAATGATCCACGGGAAGTACTTGAACTCGGTGTTAAATTATTAACTGATCTCAACCCGAGAGAAACGATTTGTCGTCTCATGGTTGATGGTCAATACGTCACCCCATTTAAATCAAAAACAACTACGCATGCATCAAATCACTAGAAAGGAATAATGTATGAACCCCGTTTTTACAGAAATTTACCAGCAAGTTTGGAAAGAAATTTTCCCCAATCAGCCTGCCTTGGATATAGAGATGTTCAAAGGACTGTATCTGAGCGATATTGAGTTGCCCATACGGTACGCATGTCAAATCAGCAACAAAGACGTATTCAGCAGTTCCGAATATGGCTATCAACGGTTTATCTCTCAAGAAGAAACCAGAAAACGTGCTGATCAAGATAATTTCTTAGAACCAAAAAGAGAAATTAACTCATTAAGTGACATCCTAAACGGTTCGAAAGATCTTTTCTTATTCAAAGGAAGCCGGGCACTCAATTCGGATGTTCTCGAAGAATCAGATGACATCTACTCATCAAACTATGTCTACAACTCCACTCATATATATAGCTGTAACAAAATCCTGTATTCAAATAACTGTGTTGAATCAGAGTATTTGATTGCTTCAAAAGGTAGCAATGCCAGCAGCTTCGGCATTCGGGTCATTGATTCCAAGGGGACTTCGAACTGCTTTGATGT
>Ga0066602_10001420_pt1 | contig 16149 bp, 15 predicted proteins | sample Higcelweek5metaG_FD_59481 | JGI IMG/M metagenome (GOLD analysis project Ga0066602, IMG submission 59481) | Freshwater pond sediment microbial communities from the University of Edinburgh, under environmental carbon perturbations - High... | ecosystem: Environmental > Aquatic > Freshwater > Pond...
GCTGCTGGTGCCGAAATTTAGGTGGCAGGCGGTGGCAAACAGGTCCAGCAGGGTGGCCGCCAACCGTTCCCCCGCCTCCTGCGGCAGGGGCCCGCCCTTTTCCACCTGCTCCCACAGCTCACCAAGCAAACCCCGCACCATGCGCAGCGGACCAGCGCTGCCCGGCAGCTGGCGGCCCAGCAGACCATAAGGGGCCGGAACGCGGCGGGTCAGTTCATCCGCCGGGATACCCAGGATCAAGGTACGGTTCTCCCCGATCAGGCCCAGATCATAGGGGGAAGCGGCATCGCACAGCACCATATCCCCCGGCCCCAGCAGCCCTTCCCGACCATCCTGCATCGCCTGTACCCGACCTTGCAGCTGCATGTGCAGAAAAAACAGATGTCGGGGCGTGCCGGCGGCGTGGGGCCGGCGGCGGATGATATGGGCGGGATAGGAGTGGGCGTTGGCCAGCGACAGGCGGCCCAGACTGGTACTGGCGATATGGTTGTCGAACCGGTCCGGGTCGTCCGGCACCACATCCAGCGGGGCGAACACGCTAGACATCACGCCTTTCAGGTAATCCATTTTGGCCCGGGCCGTCGGCAGCCCGACCGTGGTGAAAACATGCATGCCGCCTCCCAGCCGCGATTTCTATCGCTTGGCGGGCATGATGAGCACAAAGATATGCGGTCGTCACCTATCGAAATGACATGCTGCAGCGCACATTAGAAAGATTCTAGTCGGCTGTGACAGCTTCGCCCGCTTCTGCCACCTGCTGCGGCAATTGCCAGATTTCATCCTGGGGGCGGATCACCCGGCGACGACGCGGGGGCGGGGCGTCGGCCAGATCGTTCCGGCGCAGCAGCACCAGCCGCAAATTGGCGGCCACCCGGTTGAAATAGGCATCGCCCTTGTCGGGCGTGCGCGAATGGTAATGTTTGACCGAACGGGTCCAGTTGCGCAGATCGCCGTGGAATTCCTTCAGCATATCGGCGGCGTAGCCGACATTGGCCACCGGATCGAAGGCCGTTTCCATATCCGGGAAGGCCTTTGGGTGCCAATGCAGGTTCACCTGCATGCAGCCGACATCGATGGAACTGACGCCCCGTTTGCGCAGAGCCTGTACATGGGCGATGGCCGCCTGTTTATCGGCAAAATAGCGGCCCTGGCCTTCCGCATTCACCGTCCAGGGCCAGACGGTCAGCCGCCCGCCAATCTCCCGCCCGCTTTCAGTCACGCCGATGGCGATCAACAGGCGGCCCGGCATCCGCCGTTCCTTTTCCGCCTTGCGGATGGCCTGCAGGCAAAGCTGGGTGTGATCTTCCGCCGCCACCGGTGCGGCCAAACCCAGCAACAACGCCAGCAGCCACAAAGCCCGCCTCATGCCCCACCCGGCGCGACGACTTGGGCCAGCACCTCCGTCCAGAAGCCGGAAACGACATGGAACATGAAGGGCAGTGACAACACGATGGCAACCAGGATCAACACGATCTTGGGCACAAAGGAAAGCGTGGCTTCCTGCACCTGGGTCAGGGCCTGCAACAGCGAAATACCGAAGCCGACCACCAGCGCGACCAGCAAAGGCGGCGCTGCGGCCAGCACCACGGCCCAGATGCCGGACCGCAGCAAATCCAGAATGTCGGCTTCGGACATGGGAGTGATGCCTCCGCCGGTCAGACCGGCATACGCATGATTTCCAGGTAGGCGTTGACCAGCTTGTCGCGCACGGCGACGGCGGCCTGCACCGTCAGTTCCGCCGACATGGTGGCCTGCACCACATCCTGGGTGCTGGCCTTACCCTCCAGCCCGGCAGCAGCCGTCCTTTCGCCCTGACGGACGGTGTTGATGGCGTCTTTGACGGCATTGCCCACCAGCTCGGGGAAGCTGCCGCGCTTGGGCAGGATGATGCCGGCCACTGGTTGCGCGGGACCGGCAATCCCGGTCAGCTTGCCGGCAGCATAGGCGCTGGTGACGCCGGATGTCGGAACGATGATGCTCATTTTGCTCTACCTGTTCCGGGTACGGCGACGACTGCCGCCGCGCGCCTCATGGCGCGTAAGCCAAGCCGACGGATGTCGGCGCCGGCGACTGAGGTCGGGGATATCGGTTACGATCACCGGGACATGGATCAACTGCGCAACATGTCGATGGTGCGGCCCAGCATGCTGCGGGCCTGTTGCATCACGTTCAGGTTGGCGTCGTAAGACCGACCGGCCTCGCGCATATCCATGGCTTCGACGAGGCTGTTGACGTTGGGCGTCTTGACATAGCCGTTCTCGTCCGCCGCCGGGTGGCTGGGGTCATGGCGCAGGGTGAAGTCGCTATCATCCCGGCCAATGCGCTTGACCTCCACCGTGTCGGCGGAAAGGGCCCGGTCCAGCACGCTGGAAAAGACGATGGTCTTGCGGCGATAGGGATCGCCGCCCGCCACTTCGGACGTGGAATTGGCGTTGGCCATATTCTCCGCCACCACCCGCAGGCGGGTGGCCTGGGCCTTCATGCCGGCGGCGGCAATGCCGAAGGAACTGGTCAGATTGTCGATGGACATGGCCTATCCTGTTCAGCGCGTGTTGAAGGCAAGGCGCAGCATGCCGGCATGTTTCTGGAACAGGTTGGTGGCCAGATCATAGGCCTGACGGATATCCGCCGATTTCACCATCTGCTCCTCCAGCACCACGCCATTGCCGTCCGGTGCCATTTCATAGGTCGCGGTGCGGCGATCCTCCTTGAAACCGGCATTCTGACGCAGCGGGGTCAGGTGGCCGGCATCGGTGCGGGCCTGCTCCACATTCCCGCCGGTCATCGCCGCCTGGAAATCGAACGGCTTCAGGTCGCGCGCCTTCACGCCGGGCGTGTCGGCATTGGCAATATTTTCCGCCACCAGCTTGTGCCGAGCGGAGAGATATTCCAGGCGATGGCTGGCCAGATTGAACAGGCCGATCGAATTCAGATCCATCCGCTGCTGCCCCGTTTGCGTTTGGCGTCGGTCGGATCGGATGTTTTCATGGGCGGCTTAAAGCGGCGTTTAAGGGCGGTACCGACGGATCAACGCTTTAATCGGCTTTAAACCGGACCTTCCAGGATGGCGCGGCAAATAATGCAAGCCGAGAAGAAGGGCAGCCGCCATGACCATCCTGGCCGGGCTTTTGGCCGATATCCAGCAGATCGAGGGAAAGCGCTTCCATGGGCAGGTCGTCACCTGTTCCGGGTTGGCGCTGGAGGTGGAGGGGCTGGAACGCCGGCTGTCGGTGGGCGATGGTTGCCGTGCCTTCACCCGCGACGGCAAGGCGGTGCCGTGCGAGGTGGTGGGGTTCCGCCAGGGCCGCGCCGTGCTGCTGCCCTTCGCCCCGCTGGAAGGCATCGGCCTGGGATCGCGGGTGGAGGCGGGTACGGCGATGGGGCTGGTGCGGCCCCATGCCGGCTGGCTGGGCCGGGTGGTGGATGCCTTTGGCAAGCCGATGGATGGCAAGGGCGGGCTGTTGCGCGGGGATGACAATCGCAGCCTGCGCGCATCCCCCCCACCCGCCTTTGACCGCCGCCGCATGGGCACGCGGCTGGAAACCGGCATCCGGGTGATCGACAGTTTTGTACCGCTGTGCCGGGGCCAGCGCCTGGGCATCTTCGCCGGGTCGGGTGTGGGTAAATCCACCCTGCTGGCCATGCTGGCGCGGTCCAGTGCCGCACCGGTGAATGTGATCGGCCTGATCGGTGAACGCGGGCGCGAGGTGCAGGAATTCATCCAGGATGATCTGGGGGAGGATGGTCTGGCCCGTTCCGTCATCATCGTCGCCACGGGGGATGAGCCGGCACTGGCCCGGCGACAGGCAGCATATCTGACCATGGCGGTGGCGGAGTTTTTTCGCGACGAAGGCCATGACGTGCTGTGCATGATGGACAGCGTGACCCGCTTTGCCATGGCCCAGCGCGAAATCGGCCTGTCGGCGGGGGAGCCACCGACCACCAAGGGCTATCCGCCCAGCGTGTTCGCCGAACTGCCCCGCCTGCTGGAACGCGCCGGACCGGGGCGGGAGGGGCAGGGCGATATTACCGGCGTCTTCACCGTGCTGGTCGATGGCGGCGACCATGACGAGCCGGTGGCCGATGCCGTGCGCGGCATTCTGGATGGCCATGTGGTGATGGACCGCAAGATCGCCGAGCGCGGGCGCTATCCGGCTATCGATGTGCTGAAAAGCGTTTCCCGCGCCCTGCCCGGCTGCCATTCCGCCACGGAGAACGCCACCATGAACGGTGCACGCACCCTGTTGTCGCGCTACGAGGCGATGGAGGAGATGATCCGCCTGGGTGCCTATCGCCTGGGCAGCGACGTAGAAGTGGATCAGGCCATCAAGGCCACCCCCTCGCTGCAGGAATTCCTGCGCCAGCGCAAGGGTGAAAGCACACCCAGCACCACCAGCTTCGCGGTGCTGGGCCAGATCGTGGCGGAGGTCACCGCCCCACCCCCACCACCCAAACCGGAACCCGAAACCCGCAAGACAGGGGCGCCACGGGCCAAACGGGGGTGATGCCATGGGGCGGGTGAGGCATCACCCGCCCCATCATCACGTACGTGGCAAGGTCAATGCCGCCAGCAACGTGGATGAATCAATCGTCGTGCGACCGGAGAAAAGCTGCAAGCTCGGCGATGAACTGGTGCTGGACGATGCATTGCCTTCCAGATCCCACATCATCATGAATTTATCCACCAGCCTGGTCACCTCCGCCGGGTCTTTCAACTTGGCGATATCAAAGCGCTTTTGCAGCATGGAGACCTGCTTGTCGATATCGGCCTGGGCGATCTCGTCGGGCAGGCCGAAGGCGGTGCGCACCACTTCCGACAGGGCCTCGTCGGCCAGAACCGAATACCAGCTGCCGATATCAACTGCCTTGCGTTCGAAATAAAGGCCAAGGCGCAGCGCCTCATTGGTGTTGCCGGCGGAGACTTCGAAGCTCATTTCCTCATACCGGCTGATGATGTTGTTGACGAAGGCGGGGCTGCCCCGGCGCATCACGCCGGTATTATTGCTGCCGAAACTGACCGCCAGCGACTTTTCATTCTCCCCTGCCTTGACAGCGAAGGAGGTACTGTCATTCGGATCGCTTTCCAGCACCTGGCGAATATAGGTCGTATTGCTGGCATATTGTTCCAAGTCGAATGCCTTCAGCACAATGCTGCGCAGCTTGCTGTCCTTCAGCAGATCATCGCTGCTCACACCGGCTGACAGTTTTTGCTCCAGATAGGTGACGTTGCTGCGAACGCCCCAACTGGCGGCATAATTGGCCTTCTGCTGGTCGTAGTTGCGCATCAGCATCGTGTACTGGCTGGAACTGCTGAGTACGCTGCCGGACCCGTTCTCTGAATCCCACGCGCCGAAGAAGGCGTTGCGCACATCCGTCTGATTGGCGGTGACACTGAGATACTCACTGAAGGGCATGGCGGATTCCAGCGACGCGGCCTGCGACGCCTCATCCACCGGGCCATAGGGTTCCTCCAGACCGAAGGCAAGGCGGGCCACTTCGGCCAGATCATCATCGGCCAGCACGTCTGCCCAGCTGGTTTTGGTTGCGGCCCGCCGGGTGAAATCCAGCGCCATGGTCAGGGCTTCGTTCTTGGTGGCCAGGCTTTCCTCGAACGCCTGGGTGACATAGGCATCCGTGATCTGGCTGACAAAGGAGCTTTCGCTGCTGCTGCCCCCGAAATTGAAGGCCGCCGCCAGTTCCTTGTATCGCGCATCGTTCAGGCGGTTGGCATAGGAGCTGGTATCTGAAAGGTCGCTTTCCAGCACCTTGCGGATCAGTGCCTGGGAATTGATCTGATCCTCCAGCCCGAACGCCCTCAAGACATAGGTGTAAAGCCGGCGATCATCCATCAGGTCATCGACAGAGGCAACCGTCGGCAGTTGCTCGCGTGCATATTCGGCATCCGCCTTGTTCTGCCGGTCATTGGTGACCAGCGTCATCTGCCGGTCCATGGTGGAATTCAGCACCCGCCATTGCGACAAGGTGGAGCCATAGCCGGCGCTGATGACGGCGGCGCCATAACCGGTGATGCTCACAGCTCAATCTCCCTGCTGCTGATATCCGCCGGCTCGTCGCGCTGGGAATAGCCTGGGGGAATGCGCAAAAGCACGTCGCCTGTGCGTGGATTGATGATTTCGGTGTAGATCCGGCTTGTTTCCGGGTCCAACACCACCCGATAGGGCCGCGCGTCGCCGGAGGGTTCCGCGGCGGGTGCCGCCCCGTCCTTTGTTGATTCCACCGGCTTGGCCTCATCCGGGCGGGATGGGGTCTCCGGGCGGGGCGGGCGCGTAGGCGCGGGTTTCTCGGACGCAGAAACCCCTTCGATCGGCTTTGGTTCAGTCATGGTCACTCCTCCCGCAGCGCTGTTGCGCAGCGACGGAACCGGCCTTGCTGCCCTTCATTGCGGGCGCCTACACACCCACCGCCGCTTCTGGCGGGGGTTCGGCCGGGGGGGCCGCCATGCTGGGCGGCAACAGTATTTCCTCATAAGCGATAACGGGACGCAAGGCCGCCAATGCCTTGTAGAAATCGCCATCACGGACATGGCGATCCACATCGGCCAGATGGTGCGTCATTTCCACATCGCGGATCGCATGACGCAACTGGCTGATGAAGGTGGCATAAAGCGGCCTCTGCTGTTCCGCATTGGGCGGGTCCAGCAGCATGGCCTGGATGATGTAATAGGTGCGTTTAACCGGGGTAACAGCATCCTGCGGCTGCAGGATGCTGCGCCCGGTCATCACCTGGGCATGGTTGGCAACGGTAACTGTATTGCGATGGCGTCCGTTCTCGATCACCACCCCGTTGACGATGAACTTTTCAAAGGGTTTCAGCTTCAGCTTCAATCCCATGATATTCCCCCATTGGTGCAGGTCAGCCCGGACGCCTGTCGGACAGGCCCTGGATGATCGCCCGGTTGACATCCACCAGCGGCGCCAGGGGGCGGTCCGATTGCAGGGCCTGGCCGCTATAGCGATCCACCCAGAGGCCCAGGGAAATCAGATTGGCCCGCAACGGGGCCGGCAGCATATTTCCCTGCTCCCCCAGATCGGCAACCAGCGTGCTCCAAAGCTGGCGATTGCGGGCCACGGCGCGGATACGCGCCACACGATCCTCCCCCCGCCCGGCAACCTCCAGCTGCTGCGTGACCTGTTGAAAGACCCGACGCTCCAGTTCTCGCGGGGAGGAGGTGTCCTTCATGGACTGTCGATAGGCCGATATGCTCATGGACGCACCGCCATTCAGTGTCAAAGAAACGCCCAGACACATTAGCCAGCGCACATTAAATGCTGATAAAGCCGCGCTTTAAGGGGAAATTAAAAAAAGCCGAAAAGAAAATGGGACCATTGTTGCCAATGGTCCCATTCCGCCGAACACGCAAATATTACTGGAAAAGCGACAGGATGCTTTGCGGTGCCTGGTTGGCGATCGACAGCGCCTGGATACCCAGCTGCTGCTGCACCTGCAGGGCCTGCAGACGGGCGGATTCTTCATCCAGATCGGCATCGACCAGGGCGCCGATACCCTCGTTCAGGCTGTCCACCAGCTTGCTGGTGAAGTCCTGCTGCAGCTCCAGGCGGGTACCGACGGCACCCAGCTCGGCGGCATATGAGGTCACCGTGTCCATCTGGGTGTCGATGGATTCCTGGATCACCTTGGCCATGGCAGCACGGTCAACCGTGGTGGTACCGGCCTTCAGCGCGGCGGAGATGCCGGAGATGAAGTCGGTCACCGTGGCACCGGTGCCCGCGTCGTAAGCAGCCGTACCGGTGGTGACACCCGCCGCATCGGTGGCCTGCTGCGTAACGGTGGCCGTCGGCGGCGTGGTACTGGCACCCAGGTTCTGGGCGGTGATGCTGTCGGTCACAGCCGACACACCGGCATCGGTACGCTTGACGGAGACGACCAGCGTGGTGGTCTTGCCGTTGTTCAGCAGGTTTTCGCCGTTGTAGCTGGCCGCCTCGATGGTGGACTTCACCTGGGCAACCAAGCTGTCGATCTCGTCGGCGATCTTCTCGTGATCAACGGAGGAGGAGGTGGCCAGGGTCAACTGATCGTTGATCTTGGTCATCAGGTCGTTGATGTTTTCCACACCCACGCGGGCGGTGGAAACCGTGGCGGCGGAGAGCGAGATATTCTCGTTCAACGTCGTCAGGGCCGACACGTCGGACTTCATGGTGGTGGCGATCGACCAGTAGGAAGAATTGTCCTTGGCGGTCGCAACCTTCAGGCCGGTCGAAATCCGGTTCTGGGTGGTTTCCAGGTTGGAGGTGGTGGAGCGCAGGGTCTGCAGCGCCACCATCGAGCCGACGTTCGTCAGAATAGAAGCCATGATCTGTTTCCTTCGTGGATGGATTTGGATCTAGCGCCTTCTGACGCTGCCGCCCTGGCCGGGGGCCATCTGGCAGATGCCCGCATGCGATGGGCCGGGGCTGAGGCCTACTGTGGCAGGGGAAGATTAAACCCGGTTAAAAAAGCCCCCCGTCGGCGGAACCGGCGGGGGGGGGGCGTGATCAGAACTTATAGGAGGCACCCAGCAGATAGCGGCTGCCATATTTTTCGTAATTGATGATGTTGCGGGTATCGTCATTCTCATAGGTCACAAACGCCTCATCGGTGAGGTTGTAGCCCTGGAGAACAATGGACAGGCCTTCAAGATCGCCTTCCTGGAATTCATAGCCGATCTGGGCATCAACCAGCGTTTCGGCCTTGCCGCTGCGCAGGGTGCGACCTTCCCCGAAGCCGTTGACCTCCGCCCGGTACTTGGACCGGTGGGAAACGGAAACGCGGGCGGAAATGCCATTCAGATCGTAATAGAAGGTGCCCTGCGGCGTCCATTTGGAGAAACCGGGAATCGGCTGGCTGGAGCCGGGGCCATCGGGGGAAATACCGGTCTTGGTGTAACCGACATTGGCCGTCAGGCCGAACCCCTCCAGCACGGGATGGATATCATCGAACGGCAGGGAAAGGGCCAGCTCCAGCCCCTTCAGCGTGCCGCCTTCGCCATTGACCGGCTGGGTATTGATCCCGAGATATGTCGCCGGCGCCTGGGTGCCGGTATAGGCGAAGCCGGTAAAGTCGAAGATCGTCGTCTGCTTGTAGATATAGGTTTTCAGATCCTTATAGAATCCGTTGATGGCAACATAACCCGCCTTGCTGAAATAATACTCGTATGTCACATCCAGCGCATTGGCCATCCAGGGTTTGAGACGCGCGTTGCCGCCCTCCGCTTTCCAGGCCGATACGTCCGGGTTGGTATTGCCGGCGCGGCTTTCATCATAGGTGACCTTGGTGGAAGCCCGCAATTCATCAGGCCGGGCGCGCGCCATCTGACGCGAGGCGCCGACACGGATTTTGTGATCCGGATTGGGTAAGGCGAAGACCAGATTGGCCGATGGCAGCACCTCGGTATATTTGATCCCGTCGGTCCGCATCACGAACAGACCCGGGCCGGTGACGGCAGCGCCATAACTGCTCTGATCGGTATGGATCACCTGCAGGCCGACATTGCCGGTCAGGCTGACATCGCCCAAATCCTTTTCGATATCCGCCTTGATGAAGGCGGTGACGATATCCTCGCTCAGATCCCAGGGACTGACGGCGCAATCGACGCGCGGGCAGGCGATCTGGGTATAATAGCCATTGTCCAGCAGATAGCGCGGATCATAGGCGACCACATCGCCCACGCCGATGAAGGAAAGATCCGCCGCACCCCCCACCAGCGCCGCCGACGGGATGGCAACAGAGGTGCGATGCGTGGGGTCGTTCACATTGGCGGTCAACGCCAGATACCATTCATCCTGGCGGTAACTCTTGTCGCGGGAGGAATAATTGACGCCCAGCTTGACAGACTTCACCGGGCTGTCCTCGAACTCCTTGGTGATATCACCGCGCAGGGCCCAGAGTTCATCATCGACATGCGGCTTGTTCAGATAGCCATCCTGGCCACCGGGCACCACATCCCCACCCCAGCCCTGCGGTCCGGTCAGCAGGATCAGCGAGGGGTCGGCATAATTCAGGCGGCTGTTCAGGCGGTTGCCGTTGCTGCCGCTGGTGAAATCCACCGTGTCGGTGGCACCAACGCCGGCGCGGCCCGTGCCGGCATAGGTTTCCAGCCGCTCGCTGTCGCGCTTCACCTTGCTGTAGCTGGCATCCAGCGCCAGGGTCCAGCTTTCAACCATGTATTTGCCATTCCAACCGGCGGAGAACAGGTCGGACTTGGTGGTGCGCATGTCATTGCGCACGACGCCTTTCACATTGTTGAAGGTGCCAGCCGTCACCAGCCCCTCATCCATACTGCCGACAACCGGAGTCAGACCGCCCCAGTAGAAGGGCATCTCCACGCCGCGCTGGACCTGGTCATCATCGAAATGGGAATAATAGACATCCAGCGTGGTGGCGAAATTGTCGGTGGGTTCATATTCCACCGTGGCGGTGACGCCGGTACGCTTCAGCGTCTCGGAATTCACCCGGTTCTCGATCCCGCCCAGCACACGCGGCGGCGTGTCACCGGCGCCGGACAGAGGATAACCCCAGGCGCGGGAATATTTGGTCTGAGTCGGCTGGTTGATATGGGCAACGCTGATGGCCACACCCAGCGTATCATTGGCGAACTGGTCGACATAGGCCCCGGTGACGCGGTAGCCCAGTTCATCGCTGTCAGGGTTCAGCTTGCCATTGCCGGCCAGTTCGGTCCGCGCGGAAACCGCCATCACCCGCTTGCCATGCTGCAGCGGACGCATGGTACGCAGGTCCACCGTGCCGGCCAGCCCCTGGCCGACGACGCCGGCTTCGGGCGATTTGTAGACCAGCACACTGCTCATCACCTCCGACGGGTATTGGTCGAACTCGACGGAGCGATTATTGCCGGTGCTGACCTGCTCACGCCCGTTCAGCAGGGTGGCGGTGAAATCCGGCCCCAGGCCGCGCAGGCTGATCGACTGGGCACGGCCATCCACGCGCTGGGCGGCGATACCCGGCAGGCGGGCAATGGCTTCGGCGATGGAATTATCCGGCAGCTTGCCGATATCCTCCGCCGAGACGGCTTCCACGATCTGGCTGGATTCCCGCTTCAACGCGATGGCGTTTTCCAGCGACTGGCGATAACCGGAAACAACGATTTCATCCAGCGTATCGGCGGCGGGGGCGGCCTGCGCCACCTGAACGGCAAGAAGGTTCCCGTCTGACGGTCCGGTTTCAGCAGCCAGTGCCAGACCGGCGGGCAGCAGCGCGATGGCGGCGACCGTGGCGCCCAGGGCCACGCGCGGATTCTTGTGCTTGAACATTCCTACTCACTCCCCAAAGCGTCGATGACGCCGTTTATTCTTCGTTGAGACGCAATCGGACGCCTGAAACACAGGCAAACCGGTACCATTGCCGCCAGGCCGCTTTCAGTGCGGCATGGCAGGATTTTCATGTCAATTTTTACGGTGAACCCGAATTTTAAGTGTGAAATACAATATTAACCCAACCATACAGTCGGAATACGGCACAACTCCCCAAGTTACCTGAAAAATTGACAGGAAGCGGTGCCGTGTGGCCCTCCCATTACCTTCCTGTTTTTCCTGCACCCATCCCACAGGCCCTCCCATGGGTTATGGTGGACCGGCTTCCATGGCTTTTACTTTAGATAAAAATCGGGTTCAGCCGGGAGCATGAAAATACGTATGCAGGGAATTGTTGCAATGCGACGCATACGTATTCAGTTACCAGATGGCAACAATATCGACACCAGCTTGCAAAGTGGCACCGCAGTGCCCACTCTGCTGCCCTGGTGTCACCGGGGATGCGGCGATGGACAGGTTACAGGCGATGCAGGTTTTTGTGCGGGTGGTGGATGCCAACGGCTTTGCCCGCGCCGCCGACACGCTGGGCCTGCCGCGCGCCTCGGTGACCACGATCATCCAGAATCTGGAAGCCTATCTGGGGGTGCGATTGTTGCAACGCACCACCCGCCGGCTGAACCTGACCCTGGATGGTGCCGCCTATTACGAGCGCGCCCAGCGCATCCTGGCCGATATCGAGGAGGTGGAGGGTTCCTTCTTCGATGAAAAGCGCAAACCGCGTGGACGGTTGCATGTGGATATGCCCAGTTCCATCGGGCGGCTGATCGTGGTGCCGTCGCTCTGTGGTTTCAATACGCTCTATCCCGATATCGAATTGAAGCTGGGGATGAGCGATCGGCCCATCGACCTGATCCAGGAAGGGGTGGATTGCGTGCTGCGTGTGGGCGACCAGCCCACCTCCTCTCTGGTGGCGCGGCGGATCGGCCTGCTGTCGCGGCTGACCTGCGCCAGCCCGGCCTATCTGTCCCGATATGGTATCCCGACCTCACCGGACGCACTGGCCGGGCATAAGGGCGTGCGCAAATTCACCACCCAGTCCAGCCGGCTCAGCGAGTTCCATTTCACCGTCGAGGGGGAGGCTGTGGAACGCCCCATCCAGAGCGCCATCGCCGTCAATGACAGCGAAGCCTATGTGGCCTGTGGACTGGAGGGTTATGGCCTGTTGCAACCGGGCCGCTTCATGGTGCTGCCCCACCTGCAAAGCGGCGCGCTGGTGGAGGTGCTGGCACCCTGGTGCCCGGCCCCGGTACCGGTCCATGTGGCCTATCCGCAGAGCCGGCAATTATCGCCGCGCGTGCGGGTCTTCATCGACTGGGTCATCAGCATCTTTCGCGGCTGCCCCCTGTTACAGGGGGAAGATGGAATGGAAAGCTGCGGCAAGGAGTTGATGGCAGAAGGTGATGAAAGCTGCACCATCGCCTGAACAGGCGGCGTCATGCTTGCGATAACGGCCGGCGGCGCCTATCTTGTGCACCATGTCATGGTGTCATCGCATATGGCGGCATTATCCCGCCCTGCGTCTGTTCACGGCGCTGCTGGGCCTGATCGCCCTGACGGCGTTGCCTGTGCGTGCCATGTCTGCCGCAGCACTGCACCAGCCCGTCACCACACAGACGGCTGATATGACCGGCATGGATTGCCCCCTGCACCAGACGATGGCGGCACAAAGCCACCATGACGGCGGGGGCCCCCACCATGAGGGCGCCGGCAAAGGGGCTGGCCCCTGCTGTGTCGCCTGGTGTGTGGCCGTAGGCATGCCCACCAGCCCGCAGCCGGTCGCCTTTCCGCCGCCGGACCGATCGTTCCCCCCCGCCGCCCTGGCCGCACCGGAAAGCCGCCACCCCGCCCCGCCTTTGCGCCCCCCGCGCGGGTGAAGCCCTGAAGGGTGCCGTGTTGCCCCTTCGCTTCCCCATCCGCACAACATCGCAAAGACGGAGCCCTTCCCATGAAGGCCAATCTCATCAGCAGCCTGCTGGCGCTGAACCTGTTCGCCGTTCCCGCTGCCTTCGCCCAGCATGAGCAGCACCAGCATACGGCCCCTGCCGGCGATAACGCCGCCGATCGACCGGGCACAGTGGAGGCCGCCAGCCGCAGCATCGCCATTACGCTGTCGGATATGGCCATCGACCCGGCCAAGGTCACCGTGCATCCGGGGGAAACGGTGCGTTTCCAGATCACCAATAAGGGCCAGTTGCTGCACAGTTTCGTCATCGCCGGCAAGGATGGCCATGGGGAGCGGCAGGCCATGCTGGGCATGATGCTGGACCATGGCATGATCAGCGACACCGCCATCGTGCCGGCCATGATGAATATGCAGCATGACGGCCACGCGATGGCGCATGACCATACCGGGCTGGTGCTGGTGGAGCCGGGGAAGACAGCAGAACTGGTCTGGAGCTTCCCGCAGGGCGGGGCGATCGAGGCCGCCTGCGACATGCCCGGCCATTATGAGGCGGGCATGGTCTCCGCCCTGACCATCGGCCATGACGGTCATTGAACGGGGGGCGACATGCAGATCAAGCAAGTGGGGCTGTCGCGGCGCGACGCCCTGAAACTGGCCGCATTCGCCGGTCTGGCGGGGGCGGTCACCGTCTATCCCGGCCGCCGCGCCTTTGCCGGGCTGAAAGAGACCACGCTGGTGGTGACGGAAGGTCGCATCACCATCGATGGTGACAGTTTCCCCGCCATCACCATGGGCGGTGGCGTCCCTGGCCCGACGCTCTATTGGCGGGAGGGGGAGGAAGTGCTGGTGCATGTGGAGAACCGGCTTTCCGAACCCACCTCCATCCACTGGCACGGGCTGTTACTGGAAGGGGTGATGGATGGCGCGCCGGGCTTCAACGCCTATAGCGCCATTGGACCGGGGGGGAGCTTCACCTATCGCATCAAGCTGCGCCAGTCCGGCACCTATTGGTATCACAGCCATTCCGGCGGGCAGGAACAGCGCGGCATGTATGGCGCCATCGTGATTGAGCCGGAAAAGCCGGACCCGGTGCGGGCCGACCGGGATTATGTGCTGCTGCTGTCCGACCATACGGCGGACCATCCCGACCATATCCTGCGCAAGCTGAAAGTCAGCGAGGGCTATTACAACCGGGGCAAACGCACCCTGTCCGACCTGTCGGCGGATATCAGCCGCGACGGGTTGGCCGCTGCCTGGAAGGACCGGCGCGACTGGGGCGACATGCGGATGGACCCGACCGATCTGGCCGATGTCACCGGATATCGCTTCCTGGTGAACGGGAAGGGCATCGGGGATAACTGGACAGCCCTGTTCAAGCCGGGGGAACGGTTGCGGCTGCGCATCATCAACGGATCGGCGATGAGCATCTTCGATGTCGCCATCCCCGGTCTGGCCATGACGGTAGTGGCCGCCGACGGCCAGAATGTGTTGCCGGTGAAGGTGGATGAATTCCGTATCGGTGTGGGCGAGACCTATGACGTGATCGTGCTGCCGGCAGGGGATCGCGCCTATACGCTGATGGCGGAGCCGATCGACCGCTCCGGCTATGCCCGCGCCACCCTGGCCCCGCGCGAGGGAATGCAGGGGGACATCCCCCCCCTGCGGCCCCGCACCCTGCTGACCATGGCCGATATGGGGATGCATGGCGGCATGGATCACGGATCAATGGATCATTCTGCCATGGACCATTCCACCATGGATCACGCAGCCATGGGGCACGCGATGCCGGCCAGCCCGTCGGCCACGGATGGCCAGCCGCTGGGCTGGGATCAGGCCGGCACGCCGGCAGGCAAGCGGACCCTGCGCTATGCCGACCTGAAAGCCTTCACCCGCAACCCGGACGCGGCAACACCGACAACGGAGATCGTGTTGAAGCTGACTGGCATCATGGAACGCTATATGTGGACCCTGAACGGCCACAAGTTCGACCATGGCGACCCGATCCGGGTGCGCTATGGGGAGAGGGTGCGGCTGCGCTTCATCAACACCACCATGATGGCCCACCCGATGCACCTGCATGGCATGTTTTTCGAGTTGGAAAATGGCCAGACCGACCGGATGCCGCGCAAGCATGTGGTGATCGTACCACCGGGCAAGGAGGCATCGGTGGTGCTGACAGCCAACGAGCCGGGGGACTGGCCGCTGCATTGCCATCTGCTGTTCCATATGAATGCCGGCATGATGACACGCTTCATCGTCGATCCCCCCGTCCCAGCGGTGCGGTCGTGATGGGAGGGGTGATGATGAACAGGATGATCAAGGCCGCCCTTGCCGTGATGGTATCCGCGCTTCCCCTGCCGGCGATGGCGATGGAGGGGCATGGCGACATGCTGATCTGGCAATTCACCATGGATCAGTTGGAGCAACGCTGGCAGAAGGGCCAGGACAGCACCGCCTGGAAAAGCGATGGCTTCATCGGCGGCGATACTGCCAAGCTGCGGCTGAAAAGCGAGGGCAGCGTCAGCGACGGCAGCGTGGAGGATCTGGAAGTTCAGGCGCTGTACAGCGTGATGGTGCATGATTTCTGGGATTTCCAGGCAGGCATCCGCCAGGATTTCCGGCCACAGCCGCAGACAACCCATCTGGTCATCGGCTTCCAGGGGCTGGCCCCGCAATTCCTGGAGGTGGACGCCCAGGCCTTCCTGTCCGAGCGGGGCGACGTGACGGCGCGGCTGGATGTGGAAACCGACCTGTTGCTGACACAGAAGCTGATTTTGCAACCTCATGCGGAGGTGGAACTGGCAGCACAGAAGGTGCCGGAGACAGAGACCGGTGCCGGGGTTTCAGAGATGAAGCTGGGTCTGCGGCTGCGATACGAGGTGGTGAAGGAATTCGCCCCCT
>Ga0066602_10001429_pt1 | contig 16073 bp, 18 predicted proteins | sample Higcelweek5metaG_FD_59481 | JGI IMG/M metagenome (GOLD analysis project Ga0066602, IMG submission 59481) | Freshwater pond sediment microbial communities from the University of Edinburgh, under environmental carbon perturbations - High... | ecosystem: Environmental > Aquatic > Freshwater > Pond...
CTGTAACGTATTGTAAATAAAATGGGAATCCGAGTCATTCGATCCCCCTTGGCCCACCATTTTCTTGATAAATCTGCGAAACGCAAAACGGGCGATCAACTCGTTCTTTCGCGCGGCCTGCGCCGCGCGGGCCCCCTTGGCTCCACCACCACTTGCGGTTGGAAGCGTCTGTTTTTTCGCTTCACCGAAAATTCTAGCTTGCTGAACAACAGCAGATTCTTTTGCGCGCTTGTGCGGCTTCGCCGCTCAGCGACGCGGCGGCATTGTTGCGGTCACCATCGCTCAACGCTCAGAGGCAGTCTCTGAAATTATTCAGGAGCACCCTGCACAACCGGCGTTACTTCTTCCTTGTTTTGACGACGTCGCCTTCGACGCTCCAGCCGGATTGGCCGTAGATATAGGGGATATACCAGCTGTAGCTTTTTACAGTGACGTCCGTCATGACATCGCCGTCGGCTTTTTTAAACGCGTCGGTTAAAGCGCCAGAGAGGTTGGGGTTGACCTTTGTCGGGACAAAAACAATGATCTCAGATTGGTCCTCGCCCTTAACGTCCTTGATCCGGTCCTCTTTGTTCAGTTCAAACTGATCGACATTGACGATCTTGTTCGACAGAACGGTAAACGTCCCCTGATCTACGGAACACGCTGAAAGAAGGCCGAGCGAAATCAGTAAAGCGGTTCTTTTCATGGCTGTCTCTCCCGCGTTTTCACAACAGTACCTTCAATCGCGATGGTTTCTTGGCCGACGAGGAACCACCAGCTTCGGCGATAAACGGAAGCGTCGATCATGAGATCGCCGTCGGCTTTTTTAAACGCGTTATTTAGCGCTTCTTTCAATTGCGGTTGGCCAAAGGGGATAAACAAGAAAACGAACTTCGTGTCTTCACCGACGACATTCTTCACCTGTGTTGAGCGATCAATATCAACCGAGCCCAACGCAACGTTCTTATTTGAAATGACGGATAAATCGGTTAGGTGCGTGCTACATCCCGTAAGCAGCAAAAAAGCACATAGTACGGCAGATATCCCCTTCATAAGGCCTCCGTTGATCGGAAAGAAATGGATCGCGTTTTTCAGCGGATTTAAGCGAAAAAAAGAAAGCCAGCTTGGTTTCTTCTACAAAGAAGCATCTCATGCGTAGATTTTCATTACAACATGAAACCTGGCTCGTGCGCATGCGGGGCATTGGGATGCCTTAAACCCCTACATAAACGGGCGAATCGGTTTTAAAAATGAAGGTAACTTTCGGACGAGAATACGCTGGCAATAAAGAGGCGATCATTCTCAGACTCAAAATCTTGTAAATTCGGGATAAAGTAACGAAAGAAATATTACAGGTTGGTTCCACAAAACCTCACTTTTCTTCCGTCTGTCCTTTCTTCTCGGCGCGACCTTGTGTGTGGCGTTGCTTATTGATAGTTTTTGGCAACCAACCGTTTTCGCAGTTGAGGACTCATGAAAGAAAAACGCCTTTCCATCATCATCAACAGACCCGTTGCGGATGTTTTTCTCTTTACGATTACCCCTGCCAATACGCCTCTTTGGATTGACGGTATTGTTGAGGAAAAAACGTCCGAATGGCCTGTCAAAAAAGGAACCGTATATAAGAACCGCGGCACCGATGGCCCTTGGTCCTCTTACGCCATGGCTCTGTTCAAAGAGAACAAGGAATTTCGGCTAACTGCGGGGGATAACAATTACAACGTTCACTATGATTTCTTTCCCCTTGATGAGAAAACAACGCAACTAACTTATCGCGAGTGGGTAGAGCGTGGGGAACTTGAACAACCATTTGAGCAATCGATTTTGGATAAGCTGAAGCGCGTGATGGAAAGTTAACATGGGCCACAACAACGAGTTGTTTGCCCTGTGTGTGACGTGGCAGGAAAGTATAGAATAGTCGGCTCTAAAAACCTTGATTCAGAACACATTCAACAGGGCGAAGCCAGGCTTGTTCCTCAAAAAAAACTTCTCTTCTTCCCCCACCGCCATTGTCGGTTGCTTTCGCGCTGCCCACGCAAGGTTGTTCGAATGGCTGACGGCAAACTAAACCCCTTCGCCTTGGGCTGCCTCTTCGCCGGACAAAGCGATGCTGATATCGCCCAAAGCCCACACGACAAACGGCACAAGCATCGTCCATTCCTGATGGATCAACGCTGCCGCAATAATGGGAAGGCGCGATAAAACGAGGATCGTCCCCATCGTACGGCGTGGACGCCCAAAAATTTCACGCAAAGCCGCATGGGATGACGAACGGAACCGCTTCACAAGCGGCGCGCCCCAGGCACCAAAAGAGGCCGCAATACAATAAATCAAGTAGCCCGCAACGACACTTCCCGAACCATCAACCAACCCCGGCAACAAAAAGAGGCCTGTTCCGGCCATACCCAAAAGGCACGAAGCCATCACGCCCCAATCCTTATGCCCAAAAAGCATAGAGGCCGAAGACGATCCAATATTGAAGACAGAAGAAATCAGGATGCGCGGTGAAAAGACAACAGCGCCCAGCGCAAATTGGATCAGGTTTCCTGTGTTCCAAAAAGCACCCGCGACATTCGCGCCCGCTCGCAAAAAGAAGGCCCGCGCTTGCTTCAACAACAAAACCAGCCTGCCATAATCCATCGAAACGGGCAGAAAGGACGACGACAAGGACATAGGCCTCTTCCCCCTAGGATCAAACAACGAAGGCCGATCTTAAGGGCAAGTCCCTGTATGGGTCAAAGCGGTTTTTACGCCGCCTTAGGTCCAGTCCCGGTGGGTTTGCTGCGTTTTACAAATTTTTTGAAAAGAGGTTTTGTGCCCTGCGGCTTCCCGTCCTTCGCCTTTGCCCCAAAGGGCTTCGCGCCATAAGGTTTTGCAGCGTGCGGCTTGCTATCCCGGTACTTCTTTTCCTGCGGCTTATCGTCGCGGGGCTTGGCGTCCCGATACGTCCGCTCCTGCGGCTTGTCGTCGCGAGGTTTGGAATCCCGGTACGTCCTCTTCTCCTGCGGCTTATCGTCACGAGGTTTGGAATCCCGGTATGTCCTCTTCTCATGCGGCTTGTCGTCGCGAGGCGTGGAATCCCGGTACGTCCTCTTCTCATGCGGCTTATCGTCGCGAGATTTGGCATCGCCCTTCTTTTCGCCCCTTGGCGCATCGTGGAAAGAACGCTTGGGCGTTCCCCACTTTTTCTTTGGCTTCGCGCCCGATTTCTTAAACGTCTCGCGAGGGCCGTTATCGCCCGCAACCGGTTCGCCCGGATGCATCAAATTTTGGATTGCCTTCCACTTTGCGCGTTCAGACGGCGTCACAAAAGAAATCGCCTGTCCCGTCGCCCCCGCACGCGCCGTGCGACCGATGCGATGGATGAAATCTTCCGGGCATTGCGGCAAATCATAATTGATAACCGTCTCGATATGCGGCACATCAAGCCCACGCGCGGCAACGTCGGTCGCGACAAGGATGAAAAACTTCATATCGCGGAATTCGCGAATAACGCGGTCGCGGCGGCCTTGGCGTAAATCGCCATGCAACGCTTCGGCGCTGTATTTTTGTTGTGCCAGCTTTTTGGCAAGGCGCTCTGTTCCAAATTTCGTCTTGACGAAAATGACAATCGAGCCGCTGGTCAAATCCGGCAGCAAATCAAGCAGAGTCTGGCCCTTTTTCTCATCGGCCATATACATGACTTTTTGATCAATCTGCGGCGCAGCCTCAACGGTCGAGCCGACCTGAATGCGTTCCGGATTGTTGAGGTATTTGCCCGCAAGCTTTGCAATCGCAGGCGGCAACGTCGCGGAAAACAGCATCGTTTGGCGTTGGCGCGGCAAATGAGCGACGATCTTGTCGATTTGCACACCGAAGCCCATATCGAGCATACGATCCGTTTCGTCTAAAACGAGAAAATGCACATGGTCCAAAAGCTTTGGATTGCGCGTTAAATGATCGTTGATACGACCGGGCGTACCAACGATGATGCGCGGCTTAGCCTGTAATTGACGGAACTGCTTTGGCATCGGCGCGCCGCCGATCAAAAGAGCCGTTTTAATCTTGGGATCGGGGATGAATTGTTCCATCATCGCGATGACCTGCGTGGCCAATTCGCGCGTGGGCGTCACAATCAGGGCGACCGCATTGGGTTCACTCATCAAATGCGCAACAAGCGGGATACCAAAAGCACCCGTTTTACCCGTACCTGTTTGAGCCGAACCCAGGATATCACGTCCAGCGATGGCTAAGGGAAGCGCTTGCACCTGAATAGGAGTCGGCGCGTCAAAATGCATACGCGCAAGCGACTGCAGCAGCTTCGGCGGTAAGCCAAAACCAGAAAAATCTTTTGTCATGAAAAATCCCACCGTCTTCGCCAGCGCGCTGGCTGGCGAAGGACGGGTATAAGGGTTCAAAATTCGCTTTAAAAAGCGAATTAGTCGATGATTTGAATGTTGACGGCAGCCGTCTTGCCCTTTTGCGAGGCGAGTTCGTAGCTAACCTTCTGACCTTCGTTCAGCGACTTCAAGCCAGCCTTTTCGACCGCGCTGATGTGAACGAAAACGTCCGCACCACCATCGTTCGGTTGAACAAAGCCATAACCTTTTGTGCCGTTAAACCACTTGACCGTACCTTGAGCCATAGTCTTTTCCTTTTAGTTCGATAGCGCCCGCCTCACAACGAGGAAAGCATGTCTTGAGCGTAGCCACGCCGATGGTTCAACTGAAACAACGGCAAAAACTCTTCGACAAAAGCAGGAAAAAGACGGCGCGAGGCCAGTAACTTGTTAAGCGTCCGGTTAAAGACGCCTGCCCTTCCTATCGGTCGGACCATAGCAGAAGCGAGAGTTCACTCTAAACTCAAGGGGGATCCGTAGCCGTTTTTGTGCTTGAAAGCAAATAAAAACTGCGAAACGACACTCTTTTATTTGCGTTAACGATAACCAATCTACCGCTTTTTCCCTTGTGGAAACGAGCCACCTACCCGCGCAAGAGGTCAAACGCCTGTGGACGTAAGCGCGTGGTTTTATTGAGGTCTAGCGCCAAGAAGAGAAAAATTCTGCAAAACCTTTCGCGACCCATCGGGGGCCAAAGGCTCCTCTTTCTTCATTTGCGTCAAAAGTTCTTGGGCCTCCGACGCGGCTTGATGCGAAACGCCGTTTGGCACCATCTCATCAATGCGGCAGGTCAAAGAGAAATAATCTTGCGCCAACTGGCGCATCGTCATCATTTCTTGAACTAAAGCATGCTCGCCATAAACATGGCTCATGTAATAACAAACGGTTCCCGTATGGAGAGCGGTCGGGGCGTAGGCATGGCGCGCCAACGTAGCGATATCGCAAGTTCCAGACACATAGGCCGCAAGTTCGGCCTTTTGATGAATGTCGGACGAAGCCACACAAGCAGACCCAGCAATAAGCGCAATTTCGTTATAGCCCTCCGGAGAATCCTGCATCGCAGCTTTCTCCGCCCAAGCGAGCGCAAGACCTTGATCCGAAGCAACGCCGTCCACCTCCCCCTCGCCAAAAATCTGAGCCAAGCGCACCATCGCCGCCGTCGCCGCTTCGGGCATCGCCTCAACGGACGCCGCTATTTTCTCAAAAAATTTAACACCTTCAAGTGGTGTCGTTTTCAAAAGCGTTTCCGCCAAAGACAAATATTCTTTCGGTTCCATTTTATTTTCCTCTTACAGGCACAAAACATTCTCTCAACCGCAACACATCCCTTAAAGAAGTTTCCTATTTTTATATCCCCGGCTTTTTCTATATTTTCTCAAATAATCTATGCCCCCACTATACAAAAGCCAAGGCTCATCAAATATTTTCATCTACGTTTGCGCAAAAGAAGAACGCTTTTCAAACAGAACAGCGTTAATTCAAAATCCTTGGAAAGGAGCCGCTTTATTTCATATTCCGCATCCTTCGCCTTTACGGCTATCTCTTTTTTTAATTGACGAAGCAAATCTTTCTGGCACACTACGTCTTATGAACAAGCCTTTTGCCATTTCCTCTTTCATGATCGTGGGCCTTTCGGTTCACGCGCTTGTTCTTGCGCGTTCATAACGCGCACACACACCTCTTCTCAAAAAACATTACTATCGCTTTTATAACTTCAAAATGAAGAGGCTTTTGCCATGACACACGTCAAATCACACCCCATCGATGCGGCTACTTTTGCACCTTTAGCCTATAACGGCGACGATCCCGTCCGCGCCTTTGAATCTTGCTTCAAGATAAAAATACCAAGAAAAATGAGGCCTGAAATTACGCAAGCTTTTCACGAGGCCGTCGCAAATCCCGGCAATTTTCTGAAGCCTGAAGACGTTTGGGATCGTTTCAAAAAAACATACATCCAGCCTGAAGACTCGGAAGCAGTCTATATCACGCATGACACGCACGTATTCGGCGATGGATCGAAGTTCGTTTCCGTTAACGTCATCGAGAACGACCAAACACGGGTTAAAAGCGGAAACGGCGAAACGTTTTCAGAAGCCGTCGCCGAAGCGTTCAGCCTGACAGGCCGCCAAATCACGCGTGAACACGGCGTTATCGATGCGCCAGGCTACGGCCGGAAGGCCTGTGCCATCGTTGGCGTTGCGCAGGACGACGGTAAAATTTATTTCGGCGTCGGCATTTCGGAACAACACCGAACGGCGGAGATTATGGCGGCGACGAGGGCCTGTGGCCGCGCCTTATATGCCGCACAGGGAAAAACAGAAGCCTACACACCCAAAGGTTAGTTCACGATGGCAGCTCACCTCGTTGCTGAACCTCATAACTTCAGCAACGGGGAGCCCCATTTTCTTTCTTGGCCCGGCCTTCCCCTTGCGTCCCTTGCGCCATCAAGGTAGCTTCTGTTGATACGCTTTAACCTTAGAGGGTTTTCTCCTTATGGCCTCTCGCATTAGCCTTTTAATCGGCACGCCCTGCTACGGCGGCATGGTCACACATGTTTTCATGCGCTCTATTCTGAAGCTCGTTGTTTTCGCGGCTCAGCATGATATCGGCTTGAACCTTGCGCTTTTGGCGCACGATTCTCTTGTGCCGCGCGCGCGCAACACCATTTTGTCGAACTTTCTCGACACGCCATCGGCCACGCATTTGATGTTCATCGATTCCGATATCGGGTTTGAGCCCGAAGCCGTTGGTCGCCTTTTGGCCTTTGACGTCGATATAGCGGCAGGCATGTATCCGTTGAAGGTCGTCGATTGGCAGCAAGTCGTCAGAGCCGCGCCGCAAACGGATCTTTCCCGCGCAGGCTTTCATTATGTGGGCGAACTTTGCAAAGAAGGCGAGCGCGAAGAACGCGACGGTTTTGTCACGGGAACCTATGCGGGCACGGGCTTTATGCTGATCCGCCGCAACGCCGCCGAAAAGATGATCGCGGCCTATCCCGAAACACATTACAAAGCGGCGCAAACCTATCCCGTACCGCCCGCCGCAAGCCCGAACCTTTACAATCTTTTCGACTGCCAAATCGATCCTGAAAAAGGGACGTATTTAAGCGAGGATTTCACCTTCTGCCGCCGGTGGCGTCAATGCGGCGGCCAAATCTGGCTCGACCGTTTCAGCAAGCTGACGCATGTTGGCTCGATGGAATATCCCGGCGACGCAAGTTTGATTAAAATCTAAGCCAACCACGATCATCCATAAAAAAAGCAGGGCTTGTTTCCAAGCCCTGCTTTTTCGTTCTGTTCCGCTTTTTAGGCGCGTTTTTCACCGCGGATCTGACGGATAAAGGTTTCGACCTTGATCTTCAACGAAGCCGCGTTTTCTGCAAGATCTTCGGCAGACGTCAACGCCGTCTTCGCTTCGTGGCCAGAATCGCTCGCGACTTGCGTCACGCCATCGATCAAGCTCGAGACTTCCTGCGTGCCTTGCGCCGCTTGTTGGATGCTTTGCGCAATTTCTCGCGTCGCCGTTCCCTGCTGCTCAACCGACGAGGAGATCGACGAGGAAATGTCCTGTACCTGATCGACGATCCCCTTGATGTTCTGGATCGCTTCGACGGCATGTTTGGTCTTGGCTTGGATCGTCGTGATTTGTTCGCTGATTTCCTGCGTCGCCTTCGACGTTTGGTTGGCAAGGCTCTTCACTTCGCTGGCCACAACTGAGAACCCCTTGCCCGCATCGCCTGCGCGCGCGGCCTCAATGGTCGCATTCAACGCCAGAAGGTTCGTTTGCTCGGCAATATCGCTGATCAAGCTGATGACGCTGCCGATTTGTTCTGAGGCTGTTGAAAGCTCTTGGATCAAACCGTTTGTCCGGTGCGCTTCGGCGCTAGCCGTTCCGGCAACCGAAGCCGATTGCGCAACCTGACGCGTAATATCACCGATGGAGGCCGACAATTCTTCAGCCGCCGCTGCCACCGTATTGACGCTGGAGGTCGTTTGCGTCGAAGCCGCGGCCACGCCCGTTGCGTCTTTGCTGAGCTGCTGAGAAGTCGTCGCCAAATTCTGCGCGACCCCATGCATTTCATCGGCCGAAGACGTCACCGTATTGACAACGCCCAGAACGTCACGTTCGAATTGGTCGGCCATTTGCTCAAGCGCTTGACGGCGTTCCTGCGCCGAACGCGCAGCCGCTTCTTCTTGCGAATGGCGCATGCCTTCGACCTGCTTGGCGTTTTGCTTGAAAACTTCGACTGACTGCGCCATCTCGCCGATTTCGTCATGCTGATTGAGCGAAGGAACCTCAACGTCCAAGTGGCCCTGCACCAACTCCTCCATCACGCCCGTCATTTTCTTGATAGGCGTCGCAATGCTGCGCGAGATGACATAGGCAAGAACAACACCCAACAACAAACAAACGATGCCGATAATAATCGAGTAATCGTTCATCTCAGTAATGGTTTCAGCCATTGTGCTGGACCGTCCGCTCAGCGCTTCCGCATAAAGACCGACCAAGGCTTCCCCTTCGTCATCGAGGCCTTTGCGCGCTTCCGCTGCCGCTTTAAAAACGGGGGCCGCTTCAGGTTTTAAAAGTTCGGGGTTTTGCCCACCCAAATCGCGAATGCCTTTCATGGCAGCCTGGTACGCATTCCAATTTTTTTCCATACGCTCAAGCCGCTGCGTACGCTCTGGATCGAGGGTCGATTTCTTTAATTCGGTCAATAAGCCTTGCGCCTTTTGCGCTGAAGCCAGCGAATCGTTCCAACGTTTCTCTTCGCCCGTGCCATAAGACGACCAGGCATGAGCCCTCATACGGAAAGCTTCTTCCAAAAACGTTAGCATTTTTGCTTGGTTGCTCGCCGCACGGATGGAACCCTCAAGCTTATTTTGGATCTCCCGCGTCGCCACAAACGTATAGGCATTCAGGCCAAAAATGACGATATTGAGAGTCAGAAAACCGGCGCGTAAACGCCCGGCTATTTTCAAGCGGCTTAACATGGCTGCGAACTCCATAAGAAAACGAGAGAAGAGACAAAGGCCGCGCGCGTTCCGCACTCTGTTAACGGAAAACGACGGCTTCGAAGACGGGGCGACAAAAAGGAATACAAGAGAATGCCTCGAACCAGAGGCTGGGCATTTCCTTAGCACAAGTCTGCCCTTACGCAAGACCCTCTTTTATATACGTCCTTTTTCATACGCGGCTATGGCATTTAAAACACAGGTATTTTTTGCTTTTTGTTCATCTTTATTAAAAAGATTCTAAATTCCGGCTACGGAACGTTTAGCGACCTGAGGGCCCTATTCTGTCCCTTGCGGCTTATCCCTTTCGCCTTGTCCCCTTTTTCTTGCCAGCCCCGGAGCGATCTGCCATAAGCAGCGCACGGCGAAAGGCTTTTGAATCGTTATGAATGAGTTCTGGGAACATTGGGGCGTTTTTTACCGTGGGCTACTCTTGGGGCTCATGGTGGCAGCGCCTGTCGGGCCGGTCGGCCTTCTGTGCATCCGCCGCACCATCCAAAAAGGCCTATGGACGGGCTTTGCTTCCGGTTTTGGCGCTGCCTTTGCCGATGCGCTGTTTAGCGCCGTCGCCGCTTTTGGCATCACGGCCATCACGCAGGCTATTCGCACCTATAACAATCCGCTTTATATCATTGGCGGCCTTCTTCTTTTTGTCATTGCTTGGCACACATGGCACGACAAACCGCGTCAACCGCATCCCGAAGACGTCGAAAAGCGCTATTTTGAACGTTTGGGGCCTCGTTTTAGCGGCGTATTCAAAGCTATGTTGACCAGTTTTCTGATTACCATCACGAATCCGGGCACGATTTTCGGCGTTGTTGCTTTCGTTGCGACGTTCGGTGGGTTACAATCGAGCCATGAAGCCCCCATCATCGTCGGCGGCATTTTTGCCGGATCGTCGCTTTGGTGGCTAACTTTGAGCGGTTCTGTTTCGCTGGTTCGCAAAAAGTTTACGGAAAACCGGGTCGTTATGCTCAACCGGGCAACAGCGATTCTGTTAACCCTTATCGCTCTTTGGGTGCTTGCGGTCGGGGTTATCGGGCTTTGCAAGGCTCTTTAAGTAAAAAAACGAGCCTTTCCGCCGCGAAAGCATAAATCTTGTCTTTCCTGCACGCTCAATTCGAACTATGACAGCGCCAACCTAACGCGCCTTCGGGCTGCTTGAACTTATGGATTATAAAAAATGGAACTCCGCAATATCGCCATCATCGCCCACGTTGACCACGGTAAAACGACGCTCGTCGATGCCCTTCTGCGCCAATCGGGCGTTTTCCGCGAAAACCAGCAAGTCGCCGATCGCGCGATGGACAGCAACGACCTCGAACGCGAGCGCGGCATCACCATCTTGGCGAAATGCACGTCGATCGTTTGGCACGGCACGCGTATCAATATCGTCGATACGCCGGGACACGCCGATTTCGGCGGCGAAGTGGAACGCATTCTTTCTATGGTCGATGGCGTTGTCGTCCTTGTGGACGCGGCCGAAGGTCCCTTGCCGCAAACGAAGTTCGTCGTTTCGAAAGCTTTGGCTATTGGCCTGAAGCCGATGGTTGTCATCAATAAGGTCGATCGTCCGGACGCGCGCGTCAACGAAGTGCACAACGAAGTGTTCGATCTGTTCGCGGTTTTGGACGCGACGGAAGAGCAGCTTGATTTCCCGACGCTCTTCGCCTCGGGCCGTCAGGGCTGGGCCGTGGACAACATGGACAAAGTCAAGAATGAGAACAAAGACCTTACGCCGCTTTTCGAATTAGTCCTCAAGCATGTTCAGCCACCAAAGGTCGATGTCGAAGCGCCGTTTACGCTTTTGGCCACGATCCTCGAAGCCAATCCGTATTTGGGCCGCCTGCTTACGGGGCGCATCCAATCCGGCCGCATCAAAGCCAACATGCCCGTCAAAGCCATGCACCATGACGGTTCGCTCATCGAAACGGGCCGCGTCACGAAAATCTTGGCCTTCCGCGGCCTTGAACGCACGCCGGTCGAAGAAGCCGAAGCGGGCGATATCGTCGCGATTGCGGGCCTTTCCAAGGCGACCGTTGCCGATACGATGTGCGCGCCGGAAGTCGAAAAGCCGCTGCACGCGCGCCCCATCGATCCGCCGACCATTGCTATGACGTTCTCGGTCAACGATTCACCGCTAGCCGGTACAGAAGGCGACAAGGTAACAAGCCGCGTCATTCGTGACCGTTTAATGCGCGAAGTCGAAGGCAACGTTGCCATCCGCGTCAGCGAAACGAAAGAGAAAGACAGCTTTGAAGTCGCCGGACGTGGCGAACTTCAACTTGGCATCTTGATCGAAACGATGCGCCGCGAAGGCTTTGAACTCACAATCAGCCGTCCGCGCGTTTTGTTCAAGACCGACGAAAACGGCAACCGCCTCGAGCCGATGGAAGAAGTCACCATCGACGTTGATGATGCGTTCTCGGGTACGGTCGTCGCTAAGATGTCCGAACGCAAAGCCGAACTGACGGGCATGAAGCCCTCCGGCGGCGGCAAAGTGCGCCTGACCTTCATTGCTCCGTCGCGCGGCCTTATCGGCTATCACGGCGAATTCCTGTCCGACACGCGCGGCACGGGCATGATGAACCGCATCTTTAATGATTATGCCCCGTACAAGGGCGCGATCCAATCGCGTCATACCGGCGTCATGATCTCGAACGGCAAGGGCGATGCCGTCGCCTATTCGATTTGGAAGCTGCAAGATCGCGGTCCTATGATGATTGTCCCGAACATCAAAGTTTACGAGGGCATGATCATCGGCGAACACAGCAAGGAAAACGACCTTGACGTCAACGTGCTCGAAGGCAAAAAGCTGACGAACATTCGCACGACGAGCAAGGACGAGGCCATTCGCCTGACACCGCCGATGCAGATGACTCTTGAAAAAGCCATCGCCTATATCAACGACGACGAACTGGTCGAAGTCACGCCGCAGAACATTCGTCTGCGTAAGCGTTACCTCGATCCGAACACGCGCAAGCGTATGTCTCGCAAGGAAGAGAACGCGTAAGGCGTTTCTTTTCTTCTGCTCGATCATCAAAGGCCGGGATTTTACGATCCCGGCCTTTTTTATGGTTAAACCATGCCTTTTCCGTTGACGAATCCGCGTAAAAGCTCTCCTCTTGCGTCATGACTTTTTGTGCTTCTCCTGTCAGCATCGGGGCGTTCAGCCTTTGTTACGGCACACCGCCTGACGCCTGCGAACCGTTTGTTCTCACCTTGCGCTGTCCGCGACGTGAGGCTTCCGCTAGCGTTCCCTTTTGGGCGGGCAATCCAGGGGGCCACGTCAAGATAGCCAAAGCCGAACAGCCGCTTCAGGCCGCTTGGCGCGAAATGCGCGAAGAGCTTGTCAAACCGAACGGCACGCCTCTTTTGGCTGACCTTTCCTTGGATCGTTTGACGCCGTTAGGTACGGGCCTTTCCTATGGGTGTGGCACGACCGAACCAAATGTAACGGTTTGGTTTGCTTATACCTGCGCGCTGAATATTCAGGAATCGCTCCTCCTCAACAATTATGTTGAGCGCCTTGCCACAGACAAACGCTTTGCGCAAAGCGTCCTCAAAGCCAGCCACGGGGAAACAGCTGGCGCGCTTTTTCTGCCCGTCACGACGCTTTTATCCGAAATGGAAAGGGAAAAGATCGTCTATGTGCACGATCACGGCACAGAAATCGTTCTTCCCTTCCTCGAAACGCTGGCACGGCAAGCGCCCCTTTCCCCCACGCTGGGGTTAGGCTAACATCGCGTTTATGTTTCCAGAGCTCAACGAACGTTCGCGCGCGATTTTAAAAGCTGTTGTCGATACCTATATGGCGACAGGCGAACCCGTTGGCTCGCGCTTTCTCGCCGAAAAACTAGGTGGAGCGCTTTCCTCGGCAACAATCCGCGCGGTCATGGCCGATTTGGAAGGCCAAGGCCTTCTCCACGCGCCGCACATTTCCGCTGGGCGCTCGCCAACCGATACGGGGCTGCGCTTTTTCGTCGATGGCCTTCTTGAATTGGGCGATTTGTCGCACGATGAAAAAACGGCGCTTGAAACGCAATGCGCCGCCGAAGGCCGCAACCTGACGGACGTGCTGTCCAATGCGACGGCCTCTTTGGCGGGACTGAGCGCCTGTGCCGGGCTTGTTGTCGCGCCAAAGACCGACAGGCCTTTAAAGCAAATTGAGTTCGTGCCGCTCGCGCCGGGGCGTGTGCTTGTGATCATCGTCACGCAAGACGGTCTTGTCGAAAACCGCGTCATCGAAGCGCCGTTGGGGCTTGATGCCGCCACGCTTTCAAACGCCAACGCCTATCTCAACAAAAGGCTGGCAGGACGCGGCCTTGCGGAGGCTAAACGCGAGATTGAGGTGGAGCTAAATCAAAGTCGCGCCGAACTTGACGGCCTCACGGGCAAATTGATCGAAGCAGGCCTTGCCGTTTGGTCTGGCCCCTCGGGCGCGCACGGCCAGCTCCTTATCAAGGGGCAGACCAAACTTCTCGAAGACGTCACGGCGCTTGAAGACATCGAACGCATTCGCGCTCTTTTGGAAACATTAGAGACAGAAGAAACGATGACGTCGCTTTTAGAAGCGGCGCGCAGCGCGGCAGGCGTACAGATTTTCATCGGCGCACAAAACGGCTTGTTCGCGCATGCCGGATGCAGCCTAATCGTCGCGCCCTATCAAAATGCGCAGCAACAAGTCGTCGGTGCTATTGGCGTCATCGGGCCGTTACGCATGAATTACGCGCGCATCATCCCGATGGTCGATTACACGGCCAAGCTTGTCGGACGGCTTATCAAACAGCCGTAATCGCGGCAAAGGCCACCTTTGCCCCATGGGCGAAGGCTTCCGGCGTATAAAAAGCCAGCGTCTCAGCTACCGCGCTGTCATAAGCGCAGCGCGCGCCGCTCGTCGCGGGCTCTTCTGCCAAAGAAACCGCGCGGCGCAACGCGGCAACGCAGGCGGGAAAATCGTCTTCGCCTGCCCAAAAACCATTGGCATCGGTCGCATATTCGCGCCCGCCAAGACCCGTAAAGCCCGCAATAACGCACCCGCAAGCCATCGCTTCAAGCGAAGCAAGGCCTAGGCTTTCAAGTCGCGCCATCGAAAGAAACACGGCCGACTCGCCCAGCGCCGCCGCCGTTTGCGCCTCAGTCATATCCGCAATTTCCAGCCATTCCCAAGCCTCGCAAGCGGGATACGCAAAGCGGAACATATCTTTGACAAAGGCCGCTTCGACCGGGCGCTTGCGCGTCATAAACGCGATCTGCTTTTTCTTCACGGGCGCTGGTTTAAATAAAGTCCGGTCAATCCCGCACGGCACAAGAAACGAGCGCAGCTTCGCATGACGCTCTTGCATATGCGCGAAGATCGTGCGGCTGCAGCACAAAGCATCCGTAATCCCATAATCCGCAAACGAAGCGACATCACCCAGCGACAACGCGCCGTAGAACTGGTTTTGCGCGTAAAGGACTTTGCGTTGCGGCCAGTCTTTAAAAATACGCAGAATGTTGGGTTGGTCTTCCGGCAAAATCAGAACTTCGTCTGCACGCGGCGCAAAGACGCCTTGGCCAACGACCGGCGCTTGCGAGGGAAACCATGATGGACGGTGGCCTTGTTCTTCAAACACGACCGCGTCAGAACCCTGCGCGCGCAACACGTCGGCCAGGCGAAAGATTTGCTTAATCCCGCCATTGATAACGGTTGTCTGAGGACAAAAGAAAAGGAGACGCATGAAAAGCTTTCTAGCTTGCAAGAAAGCAAACAGAATGCCCAGTCTCCTTTTCCTGTCAATGGAAAAGCGTTTTACGCGGGGACGAAGCGCATCGTGCTTTGGTGCAGCAACGCCACTTGCTTGCGGAACGTCTCGCGCTCATCGGTTGGCTTGATCGAATTCACAAGCCCACCCAAAGCGTTGCTTTCCTTCTTTTGCCATTCGCGGATCGTCTTCAACGGCGCATAGGCATTGCCAAAAGAGCGCAAAACAGAAACTTCATTTGGGGATGCCCCTTTGCCTTCAGCAATCGCGCGGCTCATAGAAACCAGAACGCGGCGACCGTAATAGTTACGGAGCGGATCGCCCTCAGGCAGAACCTCCAAGGCTGCCGAATAGGCTGGCATGGCAATCTGGTAAAGCGCCTTGTCGATCTTGCGGCACCATTCTTCGCCAACGCCCGCATTCATCTTATGCGCATGGCTCAGCACGGCTTCTTCGGCGCAATGACGGACTTCTTCTAGATCATTCACAACAACCGCTAATTCACGCAGAAAGCACTCGCGCTCTGGTTCCAGACCCTCACGCAACAAATCGAAATCGCGCTGAATGCCATCAACGCTTTGGGCGGCTTTGGCATAAACCGAGCGGTCGGCAAAGCTAATCGGACGATCGAAACGGAACCCGCTAAACAACGAAACGATATGCGTGCATTCTTGTTCGGGGTTCAGGACAAGCGGGATTTGAGCTTCAGTCATTTTTCGATCTCCTTTTCAATACGATGGGACAGTTTAAGCGGCCGCCTCTACGTGAAGCAAGGGAGATTGATGGTTAATACTTTCGAGAAAACAAGGGAGAAGCTTTCATGAAAGGAGGGGGATTGGGATCGCTATCCCCGCCATTGTCATGCCCGCCCCCCCTGCGTGGAGCTGCCTGCGCCGTGTCATTGCGAGCGACTTGTCGCGCCGAAGCCCCGTAGGGGCGTAGGGGGAAGCGAAGCAA
>Ga0066602_10001431_pt1 | contig 16060 bp, 23 predicted proteins | sample Higcelweek5metaG_FD_59481 | JGI IMG/M metagenome (GOLD analysis project Ga0066602, IMG submission 59481) | Freshwater pond sediment microbial communities from the University of Edinburgh, under environmental carbon perturbations - High... | ecosystem: Environmental > Aquatic > Freshwater > Pond...
CCGATCAATCAAAATGGAGCCCAACACCGAAACCTCCCCCTCTTCACTATGAGGAGGAACTCGACCAACGGGGGCAGTTCGTAACCCATCACGGTCTGTCATAATGCGATCTAGCTTTTACTGAGCAGGACAATTTGTGTTTGTTCAGGTAGATTATCTTCGGTTACTTTCAGTTTCTCAACGGGTTGTAAATCAGAAATCCCTTGAGATTTTAGAAAGTCAGTCACTTCCAACAACTCACTATATTTACCACTGTGTTCGGCGGTTTTGTAGTGCATTGGAATCACGATTGAGGGAGACAACTTCTCCATGACGATGGCTGCTTCTTTGGGGCCCATCGAAGCGGTTCCACCGACCGGCACCAACAAGACATCCACTTTACCCAAACCTTCGACCAAATCGTCGGTAACTGCGTCACCCAGGTCTCCCAAGTGAACAATCCGAACCCCATCAATGATAATGGAAAAAATCGTATTCTTACCTCGTTCGGCACCCTGAACGGTATCGTGGAATGTCCCCCAACCAAATACACCGACTCCACTGATTTCATATTCTCCTGGAGCTCGAACTACATATGGAGCGGGTCGACGAGCGGTTCCGCCTACCTGTTTTACTTCATTATGATCATCATGTTCATGACTCACTGTCACGATATCGGCAGACGCAGATGACATCTGGAAACCAACCGACTTTTTGTCGTAGGGATCGCAGACAACGGTAGCGTCTTTACCTTTTAATTTAAAAGCTGAATGACCTAAGTAGGTGATGTCCATATGATGTAATCCTTTGTGGTGACATTCTATCGACTGTTTGGGATGATTGCAAAGACAAAAAGCGGACGATAGACGGAAACAGCCTGATTGCTCCACACCTTTGATAGTCCTATATATGGTAATTGAGCTGCCCCAGCCAATCGTTGCTCTTCGGTACCCATCACTACCCAACTGACTTGAGTCTGTTTCAGCCAGTTCATTGCTTCATCATTGGTCATGTTTCCCTGATAAAAACGAACTACCTCAGGATACCGAGCCATAAAGTTTGGCGTTAATGGGTAATGCCCTGCATACGGAGTTAACTTCGTCTGACCCATCAACAAATTTGCCATCCTGTATGAACCAATAACTCCATCTCCTTCTTTACCCACTTGCTGCAAATAACGCACCAAGTCTCCCTCAGCTTGAGATACAAATGCAGTATTCCTGATATATGACAAGCTCATCCGTTTGTGGAAAATAAACATAACATCACCGAGGGACAGCACCGTTATCACAACGCCAACGAGTACGACAGACCAACGGTTTCGCTTCGCCAACTGCTCAGCTCCCCAAATCGCCAACAATACAATCGCAATCCAGATTCCTCGTATCATCATGCCGCGATACGGCACGAAGGGTAAATAATACAAACCTAATTGAATAGATAACCACAACGCCACAAATACGTGTTTTCTATGCTGTCTGAGACCGTAGAGTGCCAAAAGACCGATAATCCCCCATCCTGCAAGCCAATACCAGACAGAAAAAACGTAGGTGCTCTGCGTCCGAAGCCCCACCGACATTGACGAGGTCATGAGATCTTTCCCGATCAGCCCGTAATACAATAGAGCCATTACCGCAACAGAACCTACCCATAAGCCAAGTTGCTTCCATTGAGCTTTGCTGTTAATGAGACCATAGATTCCCCCGATAAGTCCCAACGGGACAATTGTTTGCGGATGGTTCATGAGAATACCAAATGTAGTCGCTCCCACTACAAACAGCCAATTCCTTCGTTTCTTTTCAAAATACAGATAACTACCTCCCAAAAAACCCATAAATGAAATCATAGTCACCGCCTCGTGCGGGCTACGGAGGGCCGACCAAAGATTAAATATAGGTACCCCAATATCGGGGGTAATTGGTTGCGGAAACAACAGACAACCAATTCCGCCCGCCAGAAACAGCCAATACCATCCGATCAATCGCCATCGAGTATTAGCGATAAATATACCCATAAACCAAAACGCCACCAACATCAATGCTATCCCTACCAATGCACCAACAATATGAAACGTAACGATGGGATTATGTGTAAACAGCCGGGCGATCATGCCAACGGAGGTATACACGGGATACAGCATGACTGCATTCGTAGTTGTTGAATCAGCAAAATTAGGGATGAGAAAGGTAGCATGTTCCATCCCCCATCCTATCGTTCGAAAATAGAGTGAGAGATCGATTTGATCCACCCATGAAGCTTGACCGGTAAACCATGCTTCTGCAGGCACATGATGAGCCCACCACCAGTCAGGCAAACGCACCCACACCGTCATCACAACCAGTAAAAAAAGAACCAACCATCGTTTCATCATTGAGGCTATCATAACGCATGATTTGACCAATCAAGTCATCACTGGTAAAGTACACCTAGCAAAAAACAATCCAATATGAAAAAAGAAGTTATTATCGCCATCTTTGTGGGTTTGTCGCTTGGCCTGATTATCGCCTTTGGTGTTCGTACCGCCCAAAATTCACTCAAACACATTACCCGAGCTAATCCCACTCCAACCACCACAGCCTCCGAGGTAAATACGACCACCAATCATTTCCTGCTTATCACTGCTCCCACACCTGACGAAATTATTACTGACAATGAACTCAATGTAGTCGGTTCAACCTCTCCCAATTCCATGGTAAGTATTGTCGGTACAGATGGTATCGACACCAGCACTATTGCCGACGATACCGGAGCCTTCAATGCAGCTATTTCATTAGTCGCTGGTGTAAATAGTATTACCATCAGCAGTTACAATCCGACTGGTGACGAATCCACAATCACCTTCAATGTTGTCCTCTCTTCCGCAGATTTATCCGCTACAACATCGAGTAAAATAAAAAAATAATGAAAAAAACACTCATTCTCGCCATCCTATTCCTATTATCTCTAACTGCCTCAGTCAGAGCAGTTACCGAAGCTTCAGACAGTTCCGACATTAATTCGGAGATGATTAAGGAAAATATCAAAAAACGGATCGAGCAAGCAGCCAAGAGTCAATCGAGTGATGCCGACCGCAAAAAAACCGCCTATTTAGGCACTATGAGTTCAGTTACTACCAATTCATTTTCTCTTGAAACGTCACAAGGAGGCATCCGCCAAGCATCAACTTCTGCCTTCACCACCTATATTGATGTCAACAATAAAAATAAAGAAGTTAAGTTTGAAGATATTAGCCTAGGCGACTACATCGCTGCCCTTGGGTTCTTGGACGAGGACACAAAAGTCCTCGATGCTCGTAGAGTACTCGTACTGCGAGTTGCTCCCACCAGCTCAACCAAAAAAACCTTCTTTGGCACCTTGCAAAAAGTTGATCTCAAAAAAAACACAGTTACCCTCCAAAACCCCAAAGGCAATCAAGAAAAAACCTTCACCTTCACTGCGGATACTGATTTTTCTGCCATGACAGAAACGTCTCGCAAATCAACGATTTCCATCAAGTCAATCCCCCTACTTACCAATGTTATTGTCACCTATACTCCCAAATCAGCCGGTACCGGCGAAGTCATCTCCACTCTATTGGTAAAAACGACACCGCCGACACCATCTCCTTCACCTGTTTCCAAATAACCTATGCCCGCATCACGCCTGCAGCAGCTTCAACAACAACTCCTTGAAAATAATAGAGATGGTGCCTTCATTTCCAAAAAAGAACATTTGTTTTACCTTACCGGATTAGTGCCACTCCACCCCACGGAACGAGAAGCATTTCTTATTGTTTCACCCCATCAAACAATTTTGTACCACTCCCCTTTCGTTATCCCCGTTCCGAATCCAAAGATAAAATGTGTTCCTATGTCACCAAATCATCCCTTGTCAGAAGTGTTGAAAACATGTTGGCACGAAGGTGATTCGATTGGTGTTGAAAAACAAAACCTGACCATTCAAGAATACGAACGGTGCCAACAAATTGTCCCCGATTGTACCTTTGCAGAAATTGACACGCTCCTCCAAAACATGCGCCTCACCAAAGAAGAAACGGAAATTGCAGGAATACAAAAAGCATGTCAGGTCACCTCAAAGATTATGAAGTGGGTACAAAAATTCTCTCGCGAATCATCAAGCTTCGGCATTACCGAACAAGCACTCAAGCACGCGATTGATGAACAACTGTTTTTGCACCATGCCAGCCCCGCCTTCCCCACCATTGTTGCCTTTGATGATCACGCTGCTTCCCCTCATCACATTGCCACGAATCGAAAGCTTAAACGCAATTCCATTATTTTGGTTGATATGGGAGCTGAGATAAACGGCTACCTTTCCGATATGACCCGAACCTGGTCTGTCGGGACACCGACTTCACTGTTCATGAAAATAGAAGCAGTTGTCAAATCAGCCTATCAAGCTGCTAAAAACGCAGCCAAAGCAAACAGTTCAGGCCAAACCATCGACCAAGCTGCTCGTAATGTCATTACCAAAGCTGGCTATGGTAAGCAGTTTATTCACACTACTGGTCATGGAGTAGGTCTTGAGGCCCACGAATTGCCCCATATCAGCATATATGGAGGCGAAGTGCCTAGTAATGCCATTATCACCATTGAACCCGGCATCTACTTGCCTGGCAAGTTTGGCTACCGCTACGAAAACACCCTATTGATGGCCCCTGCCGGTGCTATTGAGTTGACTTAGCTCTTCTTAAATCCCTCAATTGCCCGCAAGACTTCCATCGGTACCGCAAATACTACCGTATTTGACGCATCTGAAGAAATATCATTGATGGAATTCAGAGTCCGCAAATGTAACGCTCCCGGAGTTGCTGCCATCAAGGCCGCTGCTTTGGATAAGTTATCCGCCGCTGCCACTTCTCCCTCGGAACTGATAATGACTGCTCGTTTCTCTCGCTCGGCCTCGGCTTGTTTGGCCATGGTTCGCACCATTGATTCGGGTAGTTCAATATCTTTGAGCTCGACCGCATTCACGTCGATTCCCCATTGCATCGATGACTTCTCTACAAACCCGAGAATCTGTTCGGCAATCTTCTCGCGTTGGGACAGTAGTTCGTCCAGAGTAACCTCGCCGGTAATTCGACGCATGGTGGTTTGAGCCAACTGAGTTACTGCATAAAACACGTTTTCTACCTCATTAATGGACTTACTTACATCCACAATTTTGTAGTAGATCACCGCATTAATCTTGCAGGATACATTATCTTTGGTAATGGCTTCCTGTTTTTGGATATCCACTGCCTTGGTCCGCACATCCACCTTGATCATGCGTTGGAAAATGGGCCAAATTACATGCCAACCGGCTCCATAGGTACCAGTGTATCGACCCATGGTGTAGACCACACCGCGTTCATACTCATTCACTTGTCGCAAAAACGACATGATTACAATAAATGCAATAAAGGCAATAATCATCCACCCCATCATAGACACCTCCGCAATTTAATTACGTTTATCTAATGATACAATACACCATATGATCAATAGCCGCGTACTCCATCATCACCATACCCATTCATTTGCGGCAGTTGTTGTGCAATCTTTTTCATAAAAATACAAAATAAATAAGTCACATTACAACTCCGCACAAGCGGAGTTTTTCATAATGAAAGGATGATAAAATGAACACCATGAGTACCCCACCCCAACTATTAAAAGGATTTAGAGATTTCTTGCCGACTGAAAAACGGGCCCGAGATTTCGTGGCAACCAAAGTTAAAGAAGTCTTTGAACAATTCGGTTTCGATCCCATCGAAACTCCCACCCTCGAATATGCTTCCCTCTTACTAGGTAAATACGGCACCGAAGCCGACAAGCTGGTCTATACCTTCACCGACCGCGGCGAACGCCAAGTCGGCCTTCGCTATGATCAAACCGTCCCTACCGCCCGCGTCCTGTCTCAATACCAGAATGAATTGCCTCGCTTTTTTCGTCGCTACCAGATGCAAAGCGTTTTCCGTGCCGACAAACCCCAACGTGGTCGGTATCGTGAATTTACTCAGTGTGATATCGACATCTTCGGCTCCACCTCTCCCGTGGCTGATGCCGAAATCATTGCTTGCACCTATTTCGCTTTCAAAAACGTCGGTTTCCCCACTGTCATCCTCAAACTGAACGATCGCCAAACCTTATTTTCCGCTCTCGAACCCTTCGCGACAGAGACGGTAGACGTGTTATCAATCATTCAGTCCATCGATAAACTCGACAAAATGCCAGCCGAAAAAGTAGTCAGTGAACTATCAGAAAAAGGCCTCGGACTTGATGCAGCTCAAAAAGCTCTGGATGCCATCCAATTTGCATCTGTCTCCGAAAATCTGACTGAAGTCATCAGCTTGGTTAAAGCCCTTGGCGTCCCCGACTCAGCCCTCCAAATATCCCCCACTCTGGCTCGAGGTTTAGACTATTACACGGGTACCATCTATGAAGTCAGCGTACCAGAATTTTCCTCCGGTTCCTGCGGTGGCGGTGGTCGCTATGACAATTTAATTGAACAATTAGGTGGACCAGTCGTCCCAGCCGTCGGCATTGCTTTTGGTTTTGACCGTATGGTGGAAGCTGCCAAAGATCTTAATCTGATTCCTGCATCGACCAAAAATACCCAAGTCTTAGTCACCGTCTTTGCCGCCGAAACCGCTACTGAATCAGCCAAAATCGCGACCAGGCTACGAACCAGTGGGCTCTGCACCGAACTCTGCCCTCTTATTGGTAAACTCGACAAACAGTTCAAATATGCGGATCAAAAAAATATTCCGATTGCCCTGGTTATTGGCCCCGATGAGGTTGACAAAAAACAAGTCACCATCAAAAACCTGGCAACCGGTCAGCAACGCACGGTTAAACAGGATGTTCTGATCAGCGAAATCGCTCGGTTTGGGTTACACTAGATCTATGACTTCTGCCCGAAAAAAGGCCTATTTAGCTATGGTTGTTTTTGAGTTGATCATGGGTGCTTCCCAACCCTTGGTCAAACCCATCCTTGCCATCATCACCCCCAGTCAATTCCTCTTCTTTCGCTACCTGATTGCCGGCATTATCCTGCTTCCCTTCGTGTTGGTTCGCCTGTCAAAAACCCATCGCATGAGTCTAAAAGCATTTGCTCACGTTCTCTTCGCCGAAACCCTTGGTGTCCTCAATCTTCTACTCCTCTACACCGGTCTCAAATACGTGACTTCCATCCAATCTTCGCTTATCGTCAACACCCGGCCTATCTTTATGACCCTCGTCGGTGTCTTGTTTTTGTCCGAACGTGAAGAAGGGCACGAATGGGTGGGCCTAGGCATGTCGGTCATCGGCACCGCCTTTATCTTGCTTCAACCATTTATAAATCATCAAGCCAGTCTGAGTAATTTTTCTCTCCTTGGCATCAGCATGATTGTCCTCACCAACATCATTTATACCTTTATCTCTGCTCTGGTAAAACGCAATTATCCCAAATTAGACAAGCTCACCATCTCCGGTGTCCATATGTGGATCGGTCTGGGTCTATTCTTTATCTATCTTCAGAGCAATCATAATCTTCCCGATCTCAACCTATTACTCAATCCCACCATTGCCATCGGCGTCTTCTTTATGGGTATCCTTGGCTCTGCCCTGGGCATGATTCTTTCCAATTATGCCTATACCCATATCGAGACTTCCGAAGCGAGTCTGTTTATCTACCTCCAACCCTTGGTCTATATTCCCCTTTCCGTCCTCTGGCTCCATGAAACCATATCCTCGCCTCAACTTGCCGGCATGGTGTTTATTCTCGCCGGCGTCTGGTGGGCTCAGCGTCGACCCAAAAAATCGAAACAGAAACAAATAATGCAAGGCATCCCAACGCTTGCCCGCATCCGCCTCGCCGAAGTCCCAGCTCAACCTCCCCGCCTCTTCTCCCATAGATAGTTTCTACTTCATTATTATTCTCCCTTCTTAAGGGAGAACGGCTGCATGCCGAGAGAGTTATTGTCGAATAGAGTTATTACCGTATTCAGTATTGTTGGCAACGGAATGGCTCTGATAGACTCAGAAGCAAATGATCACTGATAATGACATCAAAAAACTGGAAGAGACATTTGTAACAAAAAATGATCTCGATAATGCCTTAGAAAAACAGACTCAAGCGATCGAGTCTCTCTTGTTTAATTTTCGTAGCGATATTATTAATCGAATTGACCAAAATGTAGGCAGCGTCGCAAAAGTAGAAGAAGAACAGGAAGTAACAGCTCACCGTCTTTTCGATCACGACAATCGTCTCGAAGTTATTGAAGTCAAACTTAACATTGCTCAATCATGAATCGCTCTCGACATATCAAACGCCAAAGTCGTCGTGCTCAAGAAATTAAACTCAATGCTATACGGTCAAAAGTTCGTACCGACTACGTCATTTCATTACTAATCGAAGTAAAATCCATCATTAGAAATTTTGATTTTCGTAACTCACTAAAATCGTCAAAATAATCGTCGTTAACCGTCACGGAGTGGCTTTGATAAACTCCAAAAGCAATGCAGCGATATCGTCAACAAACTTGACTATATCGATGATCGAATCCACCTGCAACGCTTTGCGTAGCAATGCGGGCAGGTTGAAGTCATCGAAACCAAACTTCAAATCTCTCTTTCCTAAGAAAATGCTTTTCTTCAAATTAAATCTCCCTTCCAAAAGGGAGACGGTCCGGCTGAGCCGGATCCAAGAGAGTTATTCTATGGTATATAATCGCCCCAAACAGGTATCACCTGATTAGACTCATATGCCGTCTTTTTTTAAGGTGATCCCCAAGTTTTTTGTTTGGGCACCTTAAAAAATTATTTTATTCAACGGAATTCTTTCTCCGTACCCTATTCAACCCCACAGTGGAGGAAAATAATGGAGTTCTACATCGCAACACTCGGTTCTGCTCTCTATTCTGCATTATGGATCTTCGTATTCTTTTCTACCCTCAACTCGACCACGTCGTTCTTACCTAGTGATGTGAATCAGAAGCGGAAAATGATCTGGGTAGATATTATCGGGAATACAGCAGCTCACATTGGTCTTCTAGTCATTGTACTGAAGAATAATGTCCAATACCTTCCTCATATACTCTTTCCTATGTGTTGGTACTGGGCATGTGAAATTCGAGATTTGATTCGAAACAAATCAATCTATTTCGATTACGTTCCCCTAACCACTATCTACGTCAAGAGCTCTAATCAAGTTACTGCTCGAAATCAGAAAAAATTTGGGGTCAAAACCCATGCCTTGCATACTTATCCATATACAATCAACGCGACTCAACGCGGCATACCGGGCACCATAGAATTTATCAAAAAAGGTAAACGGAAATTTCATCCATATCAACACACTCGAAACAATGAAACGTTCCCTATCTATTTTGCTGACTCCGAAGCCGGATGCCTCTGCATCGATACACTGAGAGATCCGGGCAAGATTTATCCCTACGACACTGATTATTTTGAATTTGAAAAAATAACCAGAGAAAACGCACAGTCGAAAAAACAGTTAATGGTTTTGAAAATTACCGAATTTTTCTCAAGTATTCGCATTTTGTGGCTATCAAAATACAAACCAGTATTACGTCTGTGGCAGGTCAAGCGAATCGTAATTCCACGCGTTCATAAACGGTCAAAGTAACTCTCATATTCATCCCCACCCACCCAGGAGGAAAAATGGAACTTAACCCAGAAGATATTGGATATGTAATTATGTATGGGATTTTAGGAATAGGACTTCTAGTATGGACAGCATTGATTGTCAAAATACTCCGAAAGTGGAAAGCTCCAACTAAATCTCCTGAAATTGAAGTGAATCGACTATCTCTTGTTATCGTTACGCTTTTCGGGATAGTCGTAATCATCAAGTTTCCACTAAGTCGGATCACAAATTGGATAGACCTAAGCGGCGACTTCCTAGCAATATGTCTCTATATTACGATTGCTGTCATAGTACTCATATGGTTGTACAAATCGAGGAAAACACTTTTTCCATCGAAAAAGCAAAAAATTGAATAAATAATTCACCCATCCCACCCAAACAAAACACAACCGACAACCGGCCAGTTGAATTTCACTGACCGGTTTTTTATTGACTAAAATACAGTTATAGGATATAATTCCCGCCAATAGTTTCACCACAACATGTAACATTTTGCTGTTAATTTGTAGGGTGATCCTAGTTTTTGTTTGGGGCACCTTAACATATTTTATTCAATACGAAATCATTTTTCGTATATCAGATATCCATCCACTTTAGGAGAAAACATGCTCACAAACCCCTCGTTTCTACTCTTTTGCACCATCACATTTTTTATACAACACTTGTAGTAGCAGTCATCTTCGTATACATGGTTTACTTCAAGCAAGAACTCTTACTAAGAATCTTAAAAACATCAACCGCTTCTATCAAGAAATTTTTCCGCAGATGGAAACATACATTCGATGAATGGTTATTCGAAAAGGTTTGTGAATCAATCAAAATAACAACTATCATTCTCCCTAAGAATGAAGTCGAGCAATATTCACCCATATCCACCTGCACTCAAGGAGAAAAATGAAAGCAAATAAACGCAACAAAATCTCTATGCTAGACAGTGAAGGCAAAGCGGTTGTGTACCGATATTTTTCCAACCGAATATTTCTTCCGGCAACATTGTTTTCCCTTGTACCATTCATCGTGCAGATAATCAGTGCGGAAAAATTCGGAGTCTGGGAAAACATAACCCTGAGCGTTTGTCTGTGCCTGAGTATCTCCAACCTAATAACCATGATTGTGTTCGATGTCAAATATAATGGATTAACCAGGCAAATGTATCAAAAGAAATACAACACAGACAAAAATATTAATGATGTGTTTGATGAATTCATTGAACCGAAATACAACAGCTATCTCACATACCTAGCAAAAGTGAAGCTTAATCCCATCATTATGAGCGTGTGTTTGTTACTGGCAATAGTTGTATCTATCCCTGGTGGACTGCCTCAGATAGTAACTGGAATCGCTGCAACATCTGTGCCTATCATCGGCACGATCGTCGGCATTGTCCAGGCAGTCAAATCAATTCCTCCAAAATATTTTTAATCTCACCCATATCTACCCGCACCACTCATGAAAAAGGAGCACGAAATGTTTTATACGATAATTCGTTGTATTGGTGTTGCAGTAGTGGTCTGTACAGCACTTGTATCAATCGCGATTTCCATCTGGTATGCAGTTCTCGACTTCGTAAGAGGAGTTAATAATTGCAATATCGATCTCGATACTGCTCGAAAAACAATGTATGAGGTTGGATTTGCTCTTCTCGCAAGTATGCTGCTTGTAGCGTATTTTTCGATCAGTCTGGAGTTCACGAAGACATTCATTGTCGAAGGAAGTAAAGTCTGCATCTGGGTATTTTTAGTCAACCTAATCATCAGTGGTTATATTACTGCTAAATATTATTTGGCATACAAAAAAATCACCAATGATATGGCGAAAAAATAATTCTTCTATTGAATAAAACCACCCCAAACACCGCCAACCGGCCAGTTGAAATCTAACTGACCGGTTTTTTATTGCCCAAAGATATTTTCATCTCACTATTACTTTCCCTTCGTAAGGGAAAGGTGTCCGTAGGACGGATAGAGTTATCTCCCCTCTCAACTTGACTAAATCACCATTATAGGATATAATTCCCGCCAAGTTCGGTTACTTTGAACTGGCTTCATAAGTTTCTTATAAGCCTACTTTTGGGTAAACCAACAGTTTTTTGTTTGGGGCACCTTAACATTTTTATTCAATACGAAATTATTTTTCGTATCATTCTGCACATCAGAGAAAAGGACAAGTGAGTAATGACAATTGCGACAAAAGTAATATTCGATGTACTGATATTTTTCGGCTATGGCATCTTCGGTGTTTTATGCGTAAAACTCAGAATGGTCATTCAGGACAAAGAAGTAGTCAATGAAGATGTTAAAAACCTGAATATTGCTAAGGCTACAACATACGCAATCACCATGGGATGGATAAACATCGTAATTACTGCTCTATATCTATCAATATTGGCAGTATATGATCCCGAAGTTTCTCTCCATATAGTAAAAAACTTTATGGTCAAAGCATCCATTTATGGAGGTATTACCGCCGCATTTTTCTACTGCCGATATGTCAGGTTAAAAAAACGTTTTGCACTGGAAAAATAATTCCAAGTAATTCTCATAAAAACTCGTATCCACCACACCACCTACTTTAGGAGAAAAAATGATTAATCAAATACTTATTTGCACCCTGTCGACCATCACAGGAACACTGTTCGTGCTGAGCGGATTATACTTTTCCAAAGTAATTTCAACTTTTTACGACGCATTACGACATAGCTATCCGGATACCCTCGCGAAAGCATTTGCAGCCGCATTTGAATGCACTGGAGCAACAGTCTGGGGAATCATCTCAGTCAGCGGTGGCCTCTTTCTTGCCTTAATCACCTTACTGGCAAAGTCGCCATCAACAGAATGGATTTGCATGCTTATTCCATTTGAAATCGGAATCGTCATCAGTTTTACAATGATCGCGTTTACCTGGATAATTGGGATACTACGACTCAAGATATCGCTCCATCGATTTTCAAAAATATCTAACTTCATAACCTCTCACATCCACCACACCACCACTCAGGAGAAATAATGAATACAATTACAAAAAAGCAGTTTGACAATAGCATGTCCAACATCGGCAACAAAGTACTCGTAACGGGTGCAATTTCTGCAATCTTTGCAATCATTGCTGCCGCAACTGGACATATTGTCCCCGCTGCCGTTATCCTCGGCATAGCCACAGTCGGCGTCGTTGTCACCATTATTGCCACCATCATTCCGCTATATATGAGAATAATCACCACCTCCTTCTCATAGCCGTATTGAATAAAAATCACCACCCCAAACCGCCAACCGGTAGTTGAACAAAATTCACTACCGGTTGTTTTATTTTATCGAGATGAGGCATCGTAATTTTCGGAGCACAGGTATGTCGAGCGAATGCGAAGACGACACGAGCACCGCAAAATTGATGTGCCGAATCTATAGCTCTTTTCCCCTTTTGCATTATTTCTTTTCCCCAGGTATAATCACCTTTGTCTATTCGTGTCCTAGGAAATCAAACCCTATGAAAACAAACATTCATCCAACTTGGTATAACGATTGCAAAGTCGTCTGTTCTTGTGGTGCCACTTTCGAAACCGGCTCCATTCAAGATTCCCTCAAAGTCGACATCTGCAGCAAATGTCATCCTTTCTTCACCGGTGAAATGCGTTTCGTCGATGAACAAGGTCGTGTCGAGAAATTCCAACAAAAACTAAAGAGTGCCGCTTCCTGGCAAGCCACCAACAAGGCCAAGGCCAAAGAACGTGCCAAAAAAACCGAAGCTCCCAAGTCCCTCAAGGAAATGCTTTCCGGTGCCGGCAAGATCACTGAAACCAAAGAATAACTAATTACCCATTACCCGACTTCGTTTATGTGTCAATTTTGATACACTAAACACAATAAGTCGGGTTTTTTGTACTATGACGAATCCAGCTCTCGAATCATTACAGACCCAAATCACTGACCTCGATCAGCAAATTGCCGACGCCAAAGCATTGGTCGAAGCCGATCCTTCCATGGCCGAACTGGTAAATGACGAAATTAAGAGTCTTGAATCTCAAAAAACCGCCCTCACTGATTCCATCAACCAAATGTCCGGCAACTTTGTCAAAACTATTGATGCTGCAGATCCTGACTCTGCCTTCGATGACTGCCCTGCCATTGTTGAAATTCGCGGTGGTGCTGGCGGTGAAGAGGCCAAAATATTTGCCGATAACCTGATTCGCATGTACCTCAAATTTGCCGAAATGCACAAGATTAAATACGAACTCATGGACGAAGGCGTGTTCAAATTCCGCGGCAAAGGTGCCTACGGTATTTTCAAATACGAAGCTGGGGTTCACCGCGTCCAACGCGTCCCCGAAACCGAAAGTGCTGGTCGGATTCACACCTCCACCGCTTCCGTGGCTGTCCTTCCCGAAGTCCCTCCGGCACAAATCGTCATCCGTGACGAAGACCTCATTTGGAAATTCACTACCTCCGGTGGACATGGTGGTCAAAACGTCAACAAAGTGGCTACCGCCGTCTTATTGACCCATAAACCGTCCGGATTTGTTGTCTCCTGTCGACAAGAACGATACCAACAACAAAACCGCGAAATCGCCCTAGAATTACTCCGGGCTCACTTGTGGGAAATGGAAGAAGAACGACGCCTCGGTAAACTGACAGAAAAACGTCGGGTTGCTGTCGGCACCGCTGCTCGCAGTGAAAAAATCCGCACCTACAACTTCCCTCAGACTCGAGTTACTGATCACCGTATCCGCAAATCCTGGCACAACTTACATGAAATCTTAGCCGGCTACATCGACGAAATCCTCGAAGCTGTCAGAAATCCCGATACCGTCGCCGATGCGGATGAACCCAACGAGGACTAATGTACGATGCGATTTTAATACCCGGTGGTGGCGTTGACCAAAATGGTCAATTACATCCGTGGGTCAAAGCTCGGTTTGATGCGGCAATCCTTCATGATTCAGAAACACAATGGTATATCCCCCTAAGTAAAGGAACCGTACACAAAAAATCACCCTACCTGGAATCTCAGGTCGGCAAGGATTATCTTGTTAGCATGGGTATTTCCCCTACCCGGATTCTGATCGAAACCGATTCCTTAGACACGATCGGTAATGCGTTCTTTGCTCGCACCAAAATCTGCGAACCTCACCATCTGTCTCACCTACTGGTTATCACTTCCACTTTTCATATGCACCGAACCAAGACCGTTTTCGACTGGATCTTTTCTCTGACTCCAACCGCAGCATACAAACTGGAATATGAATCAACCCCAGACGATACCCTGCCTGCCGAAATCCTTCAAATTCGTCAAGCAAAGGAGCAAGCCAGCCTCGATCTCCTCCCGCCATTAATGTCAAAGTTATCAACAATGAATGACTTCATCCCCTGGCTCTTCACTCAACACGGTGCCTACGCCCCCGGAATGAAACACGGCTGGTTGCTCGACGATACGCTTACCGACAGTTATTGATTCGACGTCTTCAGCGTAACCGACAGATTGATTGTCTTACTATCACGATACACTTCCAAATCAGCCTTATCTCCTACCTTCATCGAGTTGATGATAGCGGCCAATCCACCAGTTTGATCCTTGATCGCTTTCCCATTCATCTTGACGATAATATCGCCTTGTTTTAAGCCTGCCGATTCGGCGGGAGACCCATCCACCACGGTCGAAATGTACGCCCCTTCTGGGACTTCATTCAACAATGCTGCTTCCTTGGTGATCATCTTGTATTGAACGCCCAAAAAAGGTCGATCAAACTGTCCGGTTTTGTTGAAGTTCTCCAGACTCATCTTGATGGCATTGATCGGTAAGGCAAACCCAATATTTTGTCCGCTCTGAGACACGGCTACATTCACCCCGATTACTTGTCCGGCACTATTCAACAAGGGGCCGCCTGAATTACCCGGATTAATCGCTGCATCGGTCTGGATCACATTATCCAGTTGCTCAACCGACCCACCCCAAGAGTCCCCTGCCTGAATCCCTCGCCCTAGGCCAGAAATAACGCCCGTCGTGACCGTATGACGAAACTCTCCCAACGCGGTGCCGATCGCTATCACAAACTGTCCAACTTTATTGTTGTCAGAGTTACCCAAATCGAGTGCTTGAGGTAATGCTGACTCGACCTTCAAAATGGCTAAGTCATTGGTCGGATCGCGGAAAATCTTGGTTACATCCAACTCTTTATTATCTTTGGTAATGATTTTGTATTTTGCACTCGCGTTTTCAACCACATGTTTGTTGGTCACGATTAACCCTTGGGCTGAATCCACCACAAACCCCGTGCCAATATCTTGTTTTACCTCTTTTGGTTCAACTGGTTGTTGGTTCATAAAAAAGAAAAAGGGTGATGCCGTTTGCGTAGCTGTCATCGACACCGTTACCACCGAAGGTGAGGCTTTTTCTGCCACATCAATGACCACTGATTCTTCATTGACCACTTTTTGATCCAATCGAGATACAGATG
>Ga0066602_10001433_pt1 | contig 16052 bp, 18 predicted proteins | sample Higcelweek5metaG_FD_59481 | JGI IMG/M metagenome (GOLD analysis project Ga0066602, IMG submission 59481) | Freshwater pond sediment microbial communities from the University of Edinburgh, under environmental carbon perturbations - High... | ecosystem: Environmental > Aquatic > Freshwater > Pond...
ATAGAGCAGATAATGTCTGCCTATCCAGACACGAAAATTTCTCACATCAGACCGCCAAAGAAGCATATTGATTTAGTAGAAAAGGCAAACAAAAAATTAAAAGGAGAAGATATAGGCAAACTAAATCCTATAAAAATTATGCTAGAAGAAGAAGGGTACAACCTCTCATTTGAAGAAATCCGCTTAGCCAAATTATTCATATAAAAATAAAAGCTGTATTGATATAAAATCAAATACAGCTTTTTAATAGTTTACTTCAACCTAAAGGACCAAATCTCCCGAGGATATACATCCCTGTAAATACAATGGCGACTACAATCCATTCTATGATTTTCTTCTTCCTCTCTGGGACATTTTCCCACAAATTTACCGAGTTCTTCTTCATAAAAAAATATTTTAATGTTATTAAATAAGTTTTAAAAATGCCAAATTTTAAATCTTTTAAATACACCTGACTTTTGTATTTATATCAGATAAAGTCTCAATCCTGTGTTCAGGATTAAACCATTCAAATTTAGACCGTAAATTTTCTCTGAATAAAATCGATAACCAGTTTTCAAGAAAAATTTATTCCGAGTATTATCTAATTTGAAATCAAAACCCACACCGAAAGATACAGCATATGGATTGTATTTATTCCCATACTTTCTGCTTAAAGAAGAGAGGATTAGGAATAAATAAGGACTACACTCCTTGTATTTAAAACGAGGAGGTAAAAGTTCAAATGAAGTTCCGAAATTAAATAATGATATTGAATCTTTGATATAAGTTTCTTTTTTGAAAAACAAACTTAATCTCTCATTACCCTTATTCTTAGAAAAATCAAAAGAGTAAGAAGTCAGATCTCTTGACTCAATGTCGGGGACAGAAGACAGACCAATAGAGACACCTAGCTGAGCTCTTACCACTTCAGTCGTCAAACAAAACAGTACTACAAGAATTAACATCTTTTTCATATTTTTATGTTTTCGTTTTCAAATATTCAAACATATTTAAACATATTTTAAGCATATAATCAATATAAAAAAACCGCATTATATAAATAATACGGTTTTGATTTTTTGTTTTAATTATCAACTAACCACCAATTTTTATCTTGGCAGATAACTCGATGAGATACTTATCGGTATTCCAAGTAGAAACACCGACTTTAAAACTTCCCTTATCACAAAGGACTGAAGCATAGAATGATATTCTATCGCTATTAACCCTTTTTGAGACATCCTCTTCTATTTGACCAGAAGAGTTATACTGATAAACAATAGGATTGTTTATCAGATAATTCTCATAGACCACTTTGGACTCTAATAATAGTTTTCCTCCCATTTTAAACTGAGGGGTTTTGAGTCCAAACTCATAGACAGGGATCATATTCTTTACCCCTACAATCTTATACAAGCTTGTATAAGGCAAATCATCCGAATAAGTCAGAGAACTTGCTCCATGCAAGAAAAAAGCATTTAATTCTATTCCTCCACTTAAATACGGAGACATAAGAGAATCAAAACTACCTTCCGAGTAAATTCCTAGATCAAGGAAAGCTCCAGCATTGATAAATTTACCAACAGAAAGATTGTAATTTGTGTTGATGCTGACTTGATACTCATTCGTGTTAAATTTATCAAGTTTAACATCTGTTTGAAAAACAGAATTAATGGATTTTAATCCAAGAGTTTTTTCTTTTTCAAAAACAGAAATTCCAAATCCTAAACCTGAAACACTTTCCCCCATATGGAAAAATGCAATAGGGGAAACATAGTCTGTAGAATTTAGGAAAAATGATAACTCAAGACCAACCCGAGGAGAAGGATAAGAAAGGGGAATAGAAGCGTTCACCACAGGGGCAACAGTATTCACAGATTCTGAAGAATCTATCAAACTCTCAAGAGAGTTTATATTCTCTTTTAAATCTTTAAGAACTTTATCTACATCACTCTGAGCATTTACCACTAAGATGGCGACAGCAAAAATAAACAATAAAATAACTTTTTTCATTTTCTAATTTATTAAGTTAAACATTTAGATTAAATACTAAATATTTTAGGAATTAATCTAAATGTTTAACTCTTTTTCAAAGAAAATACAAAGAAATGTATATTTCTAATTCATTAATACTGTATCATGTTTTAGACAAAAAGTCAATAATATATGGCAATATTAATTCAACAAATTAGCATTTTATCTTTATAAAATAACAAAAAAAACCGCACCATTATATATGATGCGGTTTTGACTCTAGTCATATTTTTCAGACTAAAATCTAAATATTGTACCAACTCCAAGTTTAAGACCATCAAGATCTAAACCTTTAATTGGGTTTATAACACCCTGATAACCGATTTCAAGAAACGGCCTAAGGTATTTATCTGAAGATAATTGAAACATTAATTCTGTTCCTATACCTCCAGAGAGAGCAAAGGGAAACTTTTCTTTTTCAAAATCTCCCATAATCGTCCCCAAATCTCCAAAAAAATATGGATTAAAGATTTTAAAATTAAAAGGAGAGTATTCTCCAAATATTCCAAATCTAGAAACCAAGATATCTTTCTTTGTGATTTTGACTGTTGAAAAGGATTCCGTAATTACTTCTTTTGAATAGAAGTCTGACTTATATCCTTCAAAAAACAATCCGAGACGAAGTTCTTTTCTTCTTCTAGTAAATTTCACTTTGAAACCCAGATCAGAATTTGATGAGGATGTTAAGTAAAATAAACTAGGACTAACTTCAAACTGGACACTGCCCAGCTTTCTGTAATCAACAGATGTTTTGGAACCTTGCGCTATTGCAACTGAAGTTACAACAAAGCAAAGTAGAAAAGAAAAAATTACTTTTTTCATAATTAAGATTTTTTGCTATTTCTATACAGAGTTCAATTTCAACAATATCAAAGTCATTGACGTTAATATCACCCCCTGGAATTGAAATATCTTTTAATTCAATTTCTAAACATCTTTGTTCAGAAAAAGAAAATCCTCTTGTTTTGTATTCTCTATCTTTATATAATACAGAAATAAAATCTGCCTTAGTAAAGTTTTGATATACCTTTTCCCATTTATCTTTCATCTCTGTAGGAGAGGAAATATCCCCAATAGTACTAAATCCATCTTCACGAGTATATTTAATGATATGTTCTTCCGAAACACCATCAACATTTTTCGTAGTAAATTTAATATCAAGCTCATCTATGTGATCCAACGAAGATTCAGATATTTTTAACCACAGCTCTGAATTACCATGATAATCAATATCGATAAATTCATTTTTCTCACAAGAAGCAAAGAAGAGTAATAAAAACAACAAGATGTTATAAAATAAAAAAGTTTTTTTCATTCTCAATTTTTTAATTTTTTAGAAAAAAAGACCAGTCGGTTAGAACCCGACCGGCCTTTAAATAATTTTAATTTAAATGAAAAATTAAACCCCAAGTTCTGTGTTTTCTTCACACAAATCAAGTTCTTCAGGATTAAACTCACCAGAATGATGGTATCCAACATTTTTAGTGCTAAGAGTAATCTTTTTACTTTTACCAAGAGATGGAGGAGCTACGTACTTAACAATACTTGCATTGTCGTAATAAATAGTAAGCTTCATTAATCCAGTTTCTCCAGCTCCAATTGTTCCATTACCATCAAGATCAAAATCAAATGCCCCACCAATTTTATAAGTAAGAACATCAACGATAGTCCTGTCACCATCAGCATCAGCTGAACCAGCTGTAGCAGATAAATTAGCAGGTGAACCCGAGTAAGAATAAGTAGGCCATTCTGAATCAGTAGAAGCATTAGCTGCGATAGTGGCACCTACATCAATAGTATTTGCGACATATTCGAGCTTGAAACTCCAATTTGAATAACCAGGAAGGTCTGTCAATGCTTTAGCATTCAATCTTACACGATCACCAAGACGACGACACTTAACAGGTAAAGGGAAATTTTCTACAGACGGAGCAGGAATGCTTGTAATACCAATATAAGACGGAATTGAGCTTGAAGATCCTTCAGATACAACTTTTGTCCAAACCTTCAAAGGAAGAGTAGGGCAGTAAGTAATATGAAACGAAGAATTTGAGCCAGCCGCGAAAAATACAGGATTCCAAATCGTATTATTGGTATAAGGATTGATAGACCCAGGTTTGTTCCAGTCCAACTGAGCAACGGACCCCGAGAAAAACATACTACCATCAACCAACATCTGATTACCCAAATATGTGCATTCAACACCCCAAATGTAACCACCAACGCTCGGTTTTATAGGAGCAGATTTAAGATTTTCATCCATATCTCCAATTTGAGCAACGGCTTCACCACCAATAAAATAACTTACGGAATTAACCGAATTGGCAATTTCTTCTTTTTCACACGAGGTAAATACAAACATAAAGGCTACGAGAGCCACGAGAAAGATACTTTTAAATTTTTTCATTTTCTTAAATTTTTGTTAATGAACTATTTTTTTTGAATACGGAATATCCGTAATCAATTTCCTAAGTATCCTAGCATAATCAAAATATTTGTCAAGCATTTTCTTGACAAAATACATTTAGTATTATAATTATAAATTTAATCCTTATAAAACAAGGCTATTTTCAAACTCAAAAAAGATTCTTTAATTTTAAAAATAAAAAAAACAAACAATTTAGAACCAAATCTACCCCAATATCAGGATATTCACATAAAAAAATCATCAAAAATATAATAAAAAACAGCCAACAAGAATAAATCCTGCTGGCTGTAAATATTTTATGATAAAAAACTTTTTAATCAATAGGTATATCACGCCTATTATTTTTTAAACTCTGTTGTTTTAAATCTTCTAAAAAATTTTCACGACATTCCTTAGCCCTCAAATAATCAGGATCGTAAGGATTTACTGTTGTTTCTCTTGGCTTAACTCTCATGGTCTTAATGATCATATCGTCAAAGATTGGCCACTTCTTTTTTGTCAAAATAATATAAAAGAAGACCCCAGAAACAATTCCCAAAATAAATGTAATAATTCCTAATAAACCCTCAGGTAATTTGTTTTTTTCTACAAGTTTTTCTTTTGGAAAACCGTATAGATTATACATGATTGTTTTCTTACCCATATAGACAGACTCAGGATTAAGCATTACAATCAAATCTTTGGGTGCTTGAAGTTCGATAATTCTTCCGTGCCCAGTATGAGATAGAAATGACAGCATCACATCTTCAATATTAAGACTTTTATTAAAAGTCTCTATTGTGTAGTCGGTACTGTCTTCATAAATAGCTTTTATGTAAAAACTATAGCGAACCCCTGAAGTAACTGCGGATTTTAAAGAAAGAGAGGATTCACCATTCCAATACAGATAAGGACCAGAAGATGGTTCTGAAAACCCCGAACCAGCTTTTGATTTATAATCCATTTCTTTCTCAGTTTTTTGGCAACTTGAGAAAAATACAGTCATGATGACAACGAACAAAATTACTAATTTTTCCATGAGAATTTTATTTATGATTATTATTTATACTATTGATTATTTATCAACCACCTTTTTAGAAAGGGGACGAAGGGGACTGATAAATAACCAATAATATTTCAAATCACATTTTTCAAAGAATTTACATACTCTTACTTTATATATTAGCATATTTAAGTTTATTTGTCAATACCAATAAAAAGGCTATGTTCAATATTATAATCAGAAAATTAAGGCTTTATTTAACAATATTTAAGAAAAATCATCAAAAATATAATAAAAAACAGGCAATAGAATAAATCTACTGCCTGTATAATTTCACCACCAATATATGAGAATTTTATAATTCAATATTGGCGGGGTTGAGTTCATCATCATAGAACCAACCTAATGCCCTAAACCCCAAAACGTATCTTATTCCGCGAACAGAATCGATAACAGTAAAAGAGCAATCATCTTCAAACCAGTCGATAATATCTTCCGAAGCAGTAGCGTATATGAGCCCTTCATACTTCTCCATGTCTTCCGACAAGGCAAGTACATACGGCTGTTCCATTCGGATATCGTTGAGACTATCGCGAAATAGTCTATAATAACACTCAGTATTATCTGAGAACTTCGCTATAAGACAAGAATCTTTTAAGAGCTCAGTACTATCCGCAATGGATAGTGTTTGTTTCTTTGAACAACCACAAAAGAGGGTCATTGCAACAATCGAGATAAGTAATGCTTTTTTCATAAGAACAATTTTAAGTAATTATTTTATTTATAATAATATAATATTTATCCTATTTGTCAATACCTATAAAAGAAAGTCGGCTCACAGAGCCGACTTTTGGGTTTGAACTAATGTTTCTCTTTTTTCGATGAAATGATCATCGTTATGGCTGTGAACAAAAACATTCCAGCTACGATAATCAATGCAATTCCGAAAATCAACTTTATCTCATCTCCCACATCTGGGGAAAGAAAAGAGTAAGTCTTACTGACCTGCAAGAAAGGATTATTAAATATCATAAGCTTTAGATTTAATTCACTATAAATCTACAACAAATAATATTTTACGTCAAGATTTTTTACAAATAAAAAACCAATAAGATACGATCTTATTGGCTAAATGAAAGGAGGATTAAGCCTTCACAGACCCCTTCTTTTTCTTTTCTTCTTTTACTTCTCTGATAAAGTCTCTAAAAGAAAAAAAGACAAATAAAAAAGCTACAACAATGATAGCTATCCATCCAATGCTTATAACTTTTGGATTCTCACAAAAATAATTAAACGAAGTCTCAACATCCTTACATCCAAGGAAAGGAATTGTTAACAATAAAGAACTTAATAAAAAAATAACTTTTCTCATACTCTTGTAGTTTTATATTTTTAAAATTCAATATACTTTATACTAAAAATAAAAAAATATCAAATAAATTATTTTTTCATAGAATAAATGATATAATCATACTATATGAAATACATATACAAACAATCAATTTTAATTTCCCTTATTATCCTAATTCTTGGAGGAGTTATCTATAGTATTATCCCTACAAGTAAAGATGTAGAAGTAGTAATACAAGAAGAAGTAAATAATGAAAATATAGAAAATACAACCCAAAGCACACTCGTAGAGTCAGAGCCTATCTCCATGTGCTACTACAGAGAAAAGAAAACAGACAGAGGGTTCAAAGATGTCTCTTGGATATCTTTTGAGATAAATGGTAATCAAATAAAAGGAGAATTTCGAAATCTTCCAGCAGAAACTGATTCAAAAGTAGGGAAGTTTGAGGGAACAGTAGGGGAAGTCGTGAAAGAGAAAATGGCCAGAGATGCATATGTAGTCTGGGATTCTTTCGCTGAAGGTGAGAATAACAAAGAAGAGCTTATCTTCGACTTCGGAGACGGTAGTGCGACTGTAGCATTCGGAGAGATGGTGGATAATGGGGAAGATTTATATGTATATAAAGATAAAAATAATCTATTCTACCAAGAGACTATGAGTCAGATAGATTGTGAGAAATTAATGAGTATAGTCGAGTAAGAAAGTTTTTCAAATATTTGACATATCTAATATAAATTGTGAAATATAATATTGTTATTTAATATTTATTTTTGATAAAAATAAAAACAAAAGGTATAATAAAAATATGGAATCAAAAACAAAGGTTATCGCTACTATTGGCCCAGCTAGTAGTAGTAAAGATATTATAAATAAATTTATAGACCACGACTTAGACATTGCGAGATTAAATTTCTCTTGGGGAGATTATGATTGGTTTGATAAAATTATTAAAGACATAAGAGAAGGTGCACAAGAGCAAAAAAAGAAAATAATTATCATGCAAGATTTATCCGGTCCTAGAGTCCAGACTGGTAGCGATCACCACTATGGAGGTACAGAGAGTCAGGAAGTTATTACAGAGAAAGATAAAGCTGATCTTGATTTCGGTATAAAACAAAATGTGGACTATGTGGCTCTTTCTTTTGTCGGTGATGCTAAAGACATATTGGAATTAAAAGAATTAATAAAAGAAAAAGGTGGTAATCAGAAAGTTATAGCAAAAATAGAAAGGAAAATAGCTTTTGAAAATATAAATGAAATCCTTAGTGTGTCCGATGGCGTTATGGTAGCTCGTGGAGACCTTGGAAATGAATACCCTATAGAAGAAATACCATTTATCCAACACCATATAATAGAAAGTGCAAATAAGGCTGGCAAAATGGTCATAGTAGCTACTCAGATGATGCTAGGAATGGTAGAGAATCCTAATCCAAGCCGAGCTGAAGTCACAGATGTCGCATATGCGATAATAGATGGAGCCGACGGAGTTATGCTCTCAGAAGAATCCGCAAAAGGTAAATACCCAGTAGAAGCAGTCATTTGCATGAAGAATATTATCACACACGCAGAGAACCATTTGAAAATGAAAGATATAGAAATAATTTAAATTATTATTAATAAAATTTTTTTCTAAATAAGATAGTCTTAAAAGAACTATCTCATTTAGAAAAAACAAAAAAGATGAAAAAAGTTTACATCACAAGGAAAATACCAGAAGCTGGATTAAAAATACTTAGAGACAACCATATCGATTTCGATATGGCAAATCACAAACGTCCTCCAACTCAAAAAGAAATAATAAAGAATCTGAAAAAGTATCCTTATGACGGAGTTATATCTTTCCTTACCGACAAGCTTGATGGTAAAGTTTTCGATGCTTGTCCCACTGCGAAAGTTTATGCGAACTTCTCTGTAGGATTCGATAATGTAGATTTAGAAGAAGCCAAGAAAAGATGTATCGAAGTATCGAATGCTCCAGGAACTTCAGCCGTAGCCGTAGCTGAGCATACTGTCGCTCTTATACTCGCTCTTTGCACAAGAATAGTAGAAGGTGATGAGTTTATAAGGAAAGGCAAATACAAAGGCTGGGATCCGAACCTTCTCGTCGGAACAGATTTGAAAGGGAAGACAATCGGGCTTATTGGAGGTGGTGAGATAGGTACTAAAGTAGCTCAGATGCTCCACAACGGGTTTGATGTGAATATCATCTATAATGATATAAACCAAAACAAAGAGCTCGAAGATTCTTTCAAAGTTATAAGAAAAGATTTCATAGATGTGATAAAAGAAGCCGATATTATTTCTTTACATGTACCACTTCTTCCAAGTACAAAACACATGATTAATAAAGAAATTCTTTCCCAGATGAAGAAAAACGCAATTTTAATAAATACAGCAAGGGGAGCCGTTGTCGATGAGAAAGCCCTCTTAGAAGCTCTCAAAGACAAGACCATCGAAGGTGCAGGTATCGATGTCTATGAATTCGAACCGAAGATTACGAAAGGCCTTCTTAAGCTCGATAATATCATCATGACTCCACACATAGCTTCATCCAGACAAAGTGCTCGTAATATGATGGCAGAAATTGCAGCTAAAAATATTGTCTCGGCCTTAAGTACAGGAAAAGTTTTACATAGTTGTAATAAATAGATTTCAAAAATATCTCTACAAATTTGTAGAGATATTTTTATATAAAATTATTTTTAAAATAAAATAATAATTAAAGGTAGAAATAAAATAAAAGATAATATTTAATTATGTAAATAAAATAAGAGAGTAAATGAAGGAGAATATAAAGTAGAATATATCATATTTTTATTATATTTATAATATAAGGCTATTTAGGTAAGCTTAATGTCGCAAAAGATATATTGTACGACATTGATATATAAAATAGATACAAACAAATAAGGGCCTCTAGGCCCCACCCTTTGCATATTTATTACCTTATCTAAGAGTCAGATTATTTGAGTGCATTCTCTACACACGAATTAAAAGCATTGACTTGTTTATTGTATTTATCAATTTTCTCTTTTAATAAAGGAATCATTTCATTATATTTAACAACAAGCTCATTATAGATATCGACTTGTTCATTTTTTGTTTTACCTTTATACAAAGACCCGCTATTAATCATAGCTCTTCTTTTTGTTAAATCTTCTTCTGTATCCTTAACAGCTTCTTGCTCTATCTTTATTAACCCTTCAAGAGCTCCATCTATAGACGGACAAATGTCTTTGGGTAGTCCAAAATGTTGAACAGCCATCCAAACAGTTTTACCTTCGAAAGTATCTTTCTTTACAGAAATACCAATCTCAGTGTAGTGACTATTCAAAATATTTGCTCTATGCCCAGGACTTGTCATCCAAGCGTCTATGAGAGATTGTTCATCTTTAAAATTACCCATAGCCAAATTCTCTCCAATGAGAATATATTCGTATGATTTATTATTAGCTAGATCAGAAACACTTAACCCTGAAGGAGAAACGTGCTCAAAGTATTGACCCTTAAACATGTCATTAACTTTATCTTCTGCGGAGAGATTAAGCCTTGAGTTCATCATAAGCATAGGAAGCCCACTTTCTTTTCTTTTCTTATTTGTTATCTCTATCGCCTTCTCTAAAGTTAGATTGATAGATGAAGGATCTTGAGAGACGAATTTATTCAAAACACGCAAAGCTCCAGGAGATGCTGTGCTTGTAGTATCACCATTATCTTCACCACTTAACTCATACTCAACTCTAGAGCCATCTACCACTTCTTGATCTTTAAAAAAGATTCTCTTGGGAAGATTCTCTATGGTACTTATATTATCTTGGATATAAGTACGAGCTTTGTTGTATATAGAAATAGCATCATCTTTGATAATCCAAAGAGAAAGAACAACGAAAAGTATTATTATGATATTATAAAAAACTTTCATTCAAATAAAAAAATAAATATTAATTTAAACTACATAGCTAACCCTACTTACAAGAAGAAGCATAAGAGTAGCCAGACTTCTCAGCATCAATAGAGGAAGCAAACCAAACTTTATTCTCTTCTTTAATCTTTTTGGCACCACTACAGAGAATACTATAATATAGTTTACCATTTTTTGACGCGACATACATCTTTTCTTCATTCTTTTCTGTGGATATAATATTTTCATTATTTACAATTTGGATTTCGTCAGAAGAATTATCCAAGAAGCTGACTTCTTCATTTTCTGAAATAAAATTATTAGAATTATTGACAGGATACTTAGAACCAGATAAAACACCAAGACCAAAAGAAGCCACCCCTACTCCAGCGATAACAAACAGTAACATTAAAGTATTTATGTCAATACCTATTTTGCTCTTGATTTTAGTCCAGATATAAGTTATACTCATACAAGTTAATTATAAATCATTTACGAGTAGTTTGTATATAGTTTAAAGATAAATTACTCATTTAAACACATTATATGGCACATAGGAAAGCCGGAGGAACGGCAAAAAATTTAAGAGACTCAAACCCACAGTACCTAGGTACTAAGCTTTATGCTGGTCAAATAGCTAGACCTGGTTCAATAATAATCAGACAAAGAGGAACCAAAATACTAGCCGGAGATAATGTAGGTATGGGTAAAGATCACACACTCTACGCGATAAAAGAAGGTAAAGTCTCATTTGGAACAAAAAGGAAAACAAACTTTAACAAAACTACTTCTGTCAAAAAAATTGTTCACGTTAAATAATAAAACACCTCACTTAAAGTGAGGTGTTTTATATTAGATAGATTCTATTATTATCTCACACTCCCCCTTTAGATTCCCTCTTTTTAAGGTGACTTTGTGTGAACCTTTCTCTTTTAGGTGGTCCATTATAATATTACCTTCTTCTATTATAAGACCAGTAGATTCTTTAATAGCTACAGATACATCTTTAGCTCCAACAGATTTAAACAGATTACCTTTTTCATTAGTTTTAACTTTTATAATAACCTTTTTATCATTTAAGTTAGAAATTAATTCAGAAAAAGTTTTAGCTTCATCTTCTTTCTTTTTATTTAGGCTAGACCTCCTATTCTCTAGGTCAGCAAGGGCTTTTGGAGTAGCTAGTATTGCCTTACCTTTAGAGATAAGAACATTCTGTGCATAGCCTTCGCTAAGCTCTAAGACTTCATCTCTATTCCCCACCTTTGGTACATCTTGTGTTAAAATTACTTTCATATAATGAATATACCATACACAAAAAACCCCTGCAAATTAAAATAAAATAGTGGTATTGACAAAATATATAAATATGCTAATATATGATTTAATGTAAGGCAATAAGGTCCTTATTAAATAATGTACATTAAACAAATATAAGTTATGTTCGAATTTAGTTCTTATTCATGGTGGCAGTGGATACTGCTTGTAATTGTTATTCTGATCTTGTTAGTCATGATCTTCAGGGCTTTAGTTATCACCAAAGAAAATACCAGAATCGTTATTGAACGATTTGGAAAATTCTCACGAATAGCTAAACCTGGTTTAAGCTTAAGAATTCCAATTCTTGAATCAGAGTCTGAACCAATCAGCCTCAGAAATCAAGAGTTAATTCTTATTGTTAAAACTAAAACAAAAGACAACATTTTTGTTCGGTCATTTGTATCAATCCAGTATCGTGTAATAAAGGAAGAGATATACAAAATGTATTACACTCTAACCGATTTTGATGATCAAATGGATTCTTATGCATCAAACACCGTTAGGTCACAAATTCCAACGATGACATTAGATGAGGCATTTGAGGGAAAAGACAGAATAGCGGAAGCTATTAGAAATGATATTTCTAAACTTGCTTCAAATTTTGGATATGAAATTTTGGGAACACTAGTTACTGAAATTAAACCAAACAGAAAAGTAGTAAAAGCAATATCAAGAGCAAAAGCAGAAGAATTACAAGGTATTGGAATAGCAAACCAACAGAATACTGTCCTTAAAGGATTGGAGGAATCTATTTCTAACTTTGTCGCAAAAAATCCTGGTACTAATAGTAGCGAAATCATAGGAATGGTAACATTAACCAATTACTTTGATTCGATGGAGAAGATAGCTAGTGCTTCAGAAACCAACACTATTTACCTACCTAATTCTCCGGCTGGAGTTAATGATATGCGAAATGCATTCATAACATCCCAAAAACCAGAGAAAGAGAGCAAAAAAAAGAAAAAATAACTTGTTATCAAAACAAGTTAAATGGAGAGAATTCATATGAATTCTCTCCATTTTTTATTTGTAAAATATTACCCCCCCATAGGTCAGACCTATGGGAAATTAAGAATCTATCCATTTAAATAAATCCTCTGTATGAATACAAAGAAAATAATCTGGAACATCTTTTTTGTTTATGATTTTTTCTTGTTTTCTTTTTAAACCAGAATAGTCTTTTAAACTAGAAAATTTATATTCTTTTAAAAATTCTCTGGCTCCTTTTTTATCTAAAATTCCCTTTTCTTTCCAGTCTTTTTGAATTAATTTTATTGGATTTAAATGTATATAAGAAAAAATATAATTAAAATAATTTTCTTCTCCAATATACCTAGATTTAAAAGCCCCTTCAAATAAACCTCCTGTTCTTTTATTTTTCTTATTAAAATACATAGCATAAGCAGTTGAAAGTTTTCTCATAAATTCTGTAATAGGATTTATACCCTTTCCCCATAGGTCTGACCTATGGGAGATTAAAACAATATGAAAATGATTAGGCATTAAAACCCAAGCAACAATTGAAACCAACGGATTCCCCACTTCAAAATCATAAGCATCAATTTTATGATCTATAATAGAATCACGAAAAACAAATTTATTTTCAGAATTACAGATATATAAAAGTTTTTCAAAACGATTGTAATCTTCTTCATTTATAAAAATTTCATGCTTGCCATTACCTCTATTATAAATATGATAATATTCATTACAAACTAAATTTTTATCTCTTAAGCTCATTACTTCTCATTGTATCACTACAAAACTTAAAAGCCATAGGTCTGACCTATGGCTTTTAAGTTTATTTAGATTTTAATATAAATTCTATCGCTTTATCCATCTGAGGGTCTTTCTTATTTTTGATATCATCAATAGTCATAGGGACTAAGATATTAGGCTCAAGACCTTTCTCTGATATAGACAAACCATTGGGAGTTAGCCATTTGGCAACGGTAACTTTTAATGATGTATCATTTGTTATTTTTACAAGCTCTTGGACGGAACCCTTACCGAAAGTCTTCTCACCAATAACTGTAGCTATCCCATACTCCTTAAGTGCCCCTGCAAGAATCTCAGAAGCAGAAGCAGAACCTTCATTTACCAGAACAACAAATTTAAGATTATCACCAAAAAGTCTTGGTCCATGACTACGATACGATTGAGGTTTTTTCTTTTCTCCAAAATCCTCTTTGACAACAACTTGACCTTTATCTATAAACCAAGAAGCAATGTTTATGGCACTCTCTAAGTATCCACCAGGATTACCTCTCATATCTAAAATAAGTTTATCAGACCCAGAATCATAAAACTGCTTTATAGCATTACCAAATAGCTCTGTTGAATTTTCAGAAAAACTATAAAATTTAATAACGAAAATTCCATCTTCTCTATTTTCTGTCTCTACTATGGGGTACTCTATCTTCCCTCTTGTAATTTTAAAATCTAAAGTTTTATCTTCTCCTTCTCTTATTACAGTCATAGCAACGATAGTACCTGATTCTCCTCTTATCATACTTATAGCTTCATCTACGGTTAGATTGTTTGTTTCTTTGTCATTTATCTTTACTATTTTATCACCAGCTTTAAGACCAACATTCCAAGCTGGAGTGTCTTTAAGAGGTGCAATAATAGTCATAATACCTTCTTTCATGCCAATCTCTGCACCTATCCCACTAAATGATCCCTGTATTTCTTCATTAAACATTTTATTATCTTCTGGATTAAAAAATACTGTATAAGGATCACCTAAGGAAGAAGCAAGCCCAGAGATAGCCCCCCAGACACGATCTTGATCTGTCACATCTTTATTATAAATAGATTTATCTTTTAGAACATTCCATGCTTTCCAAAATGCATTAAAATCGGCATCTGCATTTGCGGGAGTTTCTTTATTAGAAACTGAAATTATTTTATCAACTTCTGGTGTATTTTTATATCCAAAGTATACCCCTCCAAAAAAAACACCAGCCAAAAGAAGCAAACTAATAAAAACATAAGAAAGAGTTCTGAGATTATTTTTATTAATATTTATTTTTTTAATTTTTAAATTTATTTTCATTTTTAAACTTTATGATAATTATATTAAAAGCTACTATTCTGTCTCAATCTTAAGAGCTGAAGGAGTGTATTTGTTACTTGGGTCCCATAGCATCCAAGAATTGATATTATTATCATATCCTGCTTTCATCTCACTTCGTATTAGCTCTTTTGTATAAGTAGTACCAAGATCGAAATCTTGAAGCCAAGGACGTATCTTCTTAATATCACCACCGACGGCATTCGTCTTACTAATCGCACTCTTTAATGCCTTACCTATAACTTCATAAGGGAAACTAGCTGGGTTCTTATACCCCATATGTCCTGCGGGGTAATGAGAAGGATAAACCATAGGACAAAGAAAATCAAAATAAGGTAAAGCTTTCTCCCAGACTTGTCCTATACCCATATCATCTTTAGCTTCAGTAGTAAGTCCAAACAAATCTGCGGACATAGGGATATTATCTTTCTTTTTCACTTCTCCGGATAAATATTTGAAAAAGTCTTCAATATTATCGGCTCTTGTTTTCCCATCTTTTAATCTATAATTTATATCCTTCATATTTCCATCAGAGGGGTATCGAATATAATCAAAATTTATTTCATCAAAGCCTAAAGCATAAGAATTAGTAGCAATAGATACAACATAATCCCGAACTTCCTTATTAGCAGGATCAAGGAAAGACAAACCTTTCCTATCTTTCCACACACCACCATCAGAAAGTCTTGTAATAGCCCAATCTGGATTTTTCTTTGTCATGTATGGATCTTGAAAGACAGAAATTCTTCCAATAATATAAACTCCTTTTTTGTGTAGTGTATCTGTAAGAGTTTTGATATCTCTAATGCGATTCTCAGCACTTCCAGAATCTTTTATGAATTTGTCTTCGATGGGGAAAGAAATTCTCCCTGTGGAATCTTTAATATCAATTACAATAGCATTTAGCTCTGTATCGTCTATCATTTTTATAATAGGCTCACGATACTTACTAGCCCCAGCAACCCAACCAGAAATATAAAG
>Ga0066602_10001437_pt1 | contig 16034 bp, 10 predicted proteins | sample Higcelweek5metaG_FD_59481 | JGI IMG/M metagenome (GOLD analysis project Ga0066602, IMG submission 59481) | Freshwater pond sediment microbial communities from the University of Edinburgh, under environmental carbon perturbations - High... | ecosystem: Environmental > Aquatic > Freshwater > Pond...
GAGATAATTCATTTAAGTTTTGTGCCGCCGACTTTGGCGGCGGAATGGAGATTAATTATGAATGTCAGATTAATAAGAAAAAATGGCGTAATAAAGGTTGAAATAAACGGGGAGATCATTGAACCGCTTTCGTTTAAATCATTCAGACCGACCGATAGAAATATCTCCGATTTTTCAAAAGCAGGAGTCAGGCTTTTTAGCATTTTCACTACAGGACTTAACAGTATCTTGGGTGTTCCGTATTCTTTATACGGGGAATCGTGGATTGACAACAAAAAATATGATTTTCAAACAATTGATAATCAAATAGAATTATTTATAAGAAATGCTCCGAATGCTTACTTTGCTCTTATGATACAGGTTGACACCCGAAATTGGTATTTAGAAGATAATCCCGGTTGTCCAAATTCATTCTTTTGTTTATCACAAATAGCTGGTGATGATAAATGGAGAAATGCTGCGGCTGAATATTTAAAAGCGGTAATTCAACACGTTGAAGATAAGTATGGAGAACGATTTTACGGATATTTTATGATGGGTGGAACGACGACCGAATGGTTTAGTTTTAAAGATCATGCGGAGAGTCACCCATATAAGGAAATTGCATATAAAAAATATATGAATAATCCAAACATTACTATTCCGTGCAAAGAGAAAAGGGAACAAAGCTCAAACGGTAGTTTTAAAAATCCGGTATTAGATAAAGAATCAATTGATTACTGCAAATTCCATCACGAAATAATTGCGGATACCATTTTGTTTTTTGCGTCAAAAGTGCAGGAAGTAATTAAACACAAAAAATTACTTGGAGTTTATTTTGGATATCTCTTAGAGCTATTGAACGAGGGCTTATGGGATTACGGGCACCTTGCGTATGAGAAGGTTTTTCTGTCTGATGATATTGATATGATATCCAGCCCGTCATCGTATTTATATAGAAATCATTCCGGCACAAGCGCATTTATGGTAACCTATGACACGTTAGCATTACATAATAAACTATATTATTTGGAATTTGATCATATTACTCACTTAGCGCCGCAATTTGTAGAAGGACATGGAATACCGGGTTATGAAAGTAAATTTTCCGATGAACAGCAAACAATTAGCGTTATGCGCAGAGATTTTATGCTTTGTGTTTCTAAAGGCGCGGCTCTTTGGTGGTTTGATATGTTTGAGGGATGGTTTTATTCACATAGTATGATGAATGAAATTAAGCTTATGATGGAGATTTCAAAAAAATTATCTTGCATTCAACATAATACGGCAAGTGAAATAGCAGTGTTTGCGGAAGGAGAAACGTTATATTATGTAAATCAAAATATAGGAATAAACACGGATATTCTGGGGCGTCAGCGTGAAGGTCTTATGAGGATGGGAGCGCCATATGATGTTTTTTCTATCTGTGACATTGACAATTCCAATATTAACCACGACCAATATAAATTATATATATTTTTGGATTCATTTAAGATGTCCGATAAAACAAAAAAAATAATTGAGGAAAAAATAAAAGCAAACGGCAAAACAGTATTATGGATTTACGCGCCAGACTATATTCAGGAAAATAATGTTTCAATAAAGTGTATATCTGATATGACAGGTATTAAATTAAAGCTTTCAAATAATACAAATAGCTTAGTAAATGTTGATTATGCCAATGACGGCGTAATAATTGATAAATATAGTTTTAATGATAAGGTTGTTTCGCTTTTTTATGCGGATGATAATGAAGCAACAGTATGGGGGAGATATGATTCGGATAATACAGCAGCCTTAGTATACAAAAAATTTGAAAATTATAATAGCTTTTATAGTTCGGTGGGTAATCTTCCTGCGAATGTATTGAGAAATATTGCTGTTTTTGCAGGAGTGCATATCTATAACTATGGAACTGATCCGGTATATGTGAATAGTCGGCTGATTGGAGTATATTCTGATACTGACGGTGAAATTAATTTGCGGCTTAAAGCCGATACGGAATTAGTAGAGTTATTTGACGGCGGTGTATACAAACCCGAAAATAAAATCTTAAAGATATCCGTACTTAAAGGAAATGCTAAATTGTTTATACCAATGGAATTAAGTTGAGATTTTTACAAATATTTTGGGAGGTAATTGGTTATGGAAATAAATATTAAACAGTATAAAGACAAAGTCAGAGGCTGCTGGTTAGGGAAAAATATAGGCGGAAGCTTAGGAGCGCCTTTTGAATGTAAGCGAGGGGTCTTTGATTTAGAGTTTTACACGCATGATTTAAGTTTGGGCGCACTTCCAAATGATGATTTGGATTTGCAGCTTATATGGCTGAATGCCGCTGAAAAGTTTGGTAAAAGCGTTGATTCGGAAATCTTGGGCGAGTATTGGCTGTCATATATAACAGATGATAGCTCGGAGTACGGAGCCGGTAAAAATAATTTGGCAATAGGGCTTTTGCCGCCTGTTTCCGGATATTATAAAAATCACAATAAAGATAGCTGCGGATGTTTTATAAGAAGTGAGATTTGGGCATGCTTTGCGCCGGGGCATCCTGAAATTGCGGTTGAATATGCTTTTGAGGATGCAATTGTTGACCACTCAGACGAAGGGGTATTTGCAGAAATATTCTGCACTGCGATAGAAAGCGCGGCATTTAGTGAGAGCGACAGGGATGTATTGATAAAAATAGGATTATCATATATTCCCGAGGATTGCGGAGTAGCATTGGCGGTGAAAACAGCAGTTTCCTGCTATGAATCGGGTGTAACATGGAAGGAAGCCAGAAAAAAAGTTTTACAAACCGTACCCGGGTCATTCGGTATGTATGCAGGCTATGAGAACAGAGAAATTGAAATGGACGTACCCGTAGGTAGTCTGGGATATGATGCGCCAAGCAATATTGGCATCATGATAATAGGTTGGATGTATGGGGAGGGAGACTTTTCAAAAAGTATTTGCATTGCAGGCGGATGCGGAGAGGATTCAGATTGTACGGCAGCAACGTTAGGCTCAATTTTGGGAATTATAAACGGTGCAAGCTTGCTGCCGGAAAAATGGATTGAGCCGATAGGCGATGAGATTAAAACAATGTCTGTAAACTGCTCAAATTTAGCAATTCGTATTCCAAAAACAATTACCGAGCTTTCATATCGGGTTTGCTTACTAATGCCAATTTTTATGGGAACATACTGTGATACGATGTGCGACGGAGGAGTAAAAATACGCCTTAATGAAGGCAAAATGTTGTTTGATTGTGATGTAATCAGGGGTGTTTTTGATAAAACCACATTTCGGGATAAATTATGCAATCATCTATACGGCGTTAAAAAGAAAAACGCATTGTTTGATATAACCGTTGAATATCCTGACGGTATTAATATCAAAGAGGGTGAGAGTAAAAAAATCAATCTTTATATCGAAAATAATATTCGAAAGCAACAATGGATAACGGTCAAATGGCATTTGCCGGTAGAATGGACAGCTTATCCGAGCATTGAAACAATCGTTTGTTTGGATCAAATACATGGCGGTACCGCTTTAAACAGCGCTGATTATGTAATTACCCCAAATGAAATTAATAAAGGCAAGTATGATTTAATTCTGGAAATCAGCTCTAACGGAAGGATTAGCAAAATGTATATTCCTGTAACTTTTATAATATAAAAAGGACTGGTGATAAATAGTGGGGAAGAAACCTTTATTATCCGAGCTTACATTAAGAGAAAAAATCGGACAGACAGCAATCGGATATACGCACAACGATTATTCTCAGCTTGCCGGCGCGAAACCGTGGGGCGGTTTATACGTCAGCGGCAATATAAAGCTTGACGTATTCAATATGGCGGAAGAAGAAGGCGATACGCCGGTGCCGTGTTCAAATTGGGCGGAATTTACCGAAAAGATCAGCGCAAAACTTAAAATACCGTTTTTGCCCGCGCTTGATAACACCGCCGGCATTAAGGCCGCATTTTATGAATTGTCAAGACTTGCTGATCCGGTATCTATAGGCTCGGCGGATTCGGAGGAGCTGGCATATGAGTCGGGAGTATGTAAGGCGCTGCAAGCAAAATGCGTTGGCGCAAGATGGTGGTGGGGACCGGAAATTGATTTGCCGCACCGAAATTGTTCGATTTTTCATGGCAGGCACTTTTCGTCCGATCCGGACAAGCTAGTAAAGTTAGCTATCGCTGCAATGAAAGGTGCTTTGGATAATGGGGTTATACCAACAGCAAAGCATTTCCCCGGCGCTGATGATATGGAGTATCGTGACCCGCATATCAGCCCGACAAATATTAACTTTTCTTATGAGGATTGGATGAAGAATCAAGGAAGAATTTTTCAGATAATGATTGACGCAGGAGTACCTTCAATTATGATTTCGCATAGTGGGTTTCCGGCAGTAGATGATTCAGTGCTGAACGGTAATTATCGTCCATGCACGCTGTCATATAAAGTTATTACCGAATTATTAAAAGGTAAAATGGGGTTTAAAGGCGTTGTTATTACGGATGGTATCAGCATGAGAAGCGCAGTTACCGCAATGGATGACGATATGGAAAAAGTATATATTGAGGCGTTCAAAGCAGGAAATGATGTGATTCTCGGTTGTGAAGATTACTATATTGATTTAATTGAAAAGGCTGTTTTAGACGGCGTAATTTCAATGGAGCGTGTTGATGACGCATGTCGGCGGGTAATAGATATGAAAGATAAAATCGGCATGTTTGACGATAATTTTAAACATTCAATCGGTGATATTGAAGCTGTAAATCAATATGCTCATGAAGTTAATAAGAAAATAGCAGAAAAAGCGATTTCTTTAGTATGTGACAAGCACAAGCTTTTGCCTGTTAAGCAGGACAAAATAAAAAAAGTGGCCATCATTTGCGCATGTGAAAGAGACGATGTATATAATACTCTTACCTGTATGAAAGAGTCATTTGAAAAGCGCGGCGCGGCAGTTCATATGCAGAGAGTGCTTGAAAGCAGGGATATGACAAGGCAGCTCGCAAAAGAAAACGATTTGCTTGTTTATGTCGGACATTTAAGCGGTCAAAATGAATTTCACGGTGCTGAACGGGCTTCTTTCTATTATGCGTTGCTCGAAGGCGAAGAAAAATCAATTGGCGTAGGCATAGGTCATCCGTTTATGTATTATGATTATTATTCAAGCTTTAAAACCTTTATAAATGCGTATACCTTTGCGGATGAAACTCAGGAAGCGGTTGTTGCGGCCATTTTCGGTGAAATCCCATTCCAAGGAGGAGAGCCGTTTCCTTTAGTTCCTGAATATATCCAAAATTACAATAAATTTTGATTTTGTGAGAACGGTACAAAAAAATGAGATTATTACATATCAATATAGCGTTTTTATTTGTATAATAAAATTAAATAAATTTGGATAATGAGAAAAAATGCTGAAAGGCAGCTCAAATATTATATTTAAGGGAGGATTTGTAATGAAAAACCAGAAAACTTTATTCCGGAGTATGAGCACATTTTTAATTATGGTATTCTTAATCTCTTTTATTTTGCCATGCGTGGTGTATGCAAAGAGCGGAACACTAAAAAAGAGCGCTTATTTTGACGGGGGCACTTATGGCGTTTTTACACTCAACGGCGGCAGCACTGAGACATTATCACCTGATGGGTATAATGGAAGCGCAAAAGCTGTACAGATTACCATGACGTCATCTCCTGCGTGGTTGTACTTGACGCCTACAGGTACGATGGAAGCGGGTAAAACCTATGTTATTTCGGCGTATGTAAAATTGCTGCCATATAATGACGGCGTAACCAATAACAATGTAACGGCAAATTTCGTTTTTGCGCCGTATTATAAAAGAACAGATACGGGAGCAATCAATTGGCATGAGGGAACAATTAACTCCGGCGTAACATTGGATTCCTCATTGAATGCTTATCAGCGTATTCAGATGTTTTACACCTATCCTGCATATGGCGGAACCTATAATATTGATATGTTCGGCTGCGGCAGGTCAACAATTAAAGGTACGTCGACCCTTGTAATGAGCAAATATCTTCTAGACAACATTGAAATTTGGCAGGTTGATAAGCCGAGCGTAACATCATGCGAGCTTGCGAGTGATAATAAGACCATCAATTTGAGTTATAATGTGGATATGGATCAAAGTATTGTTACCAGTTCCTCATACTATGCGATAGACGGCTCGTCCAGCAATATCAGCGCTGTGGAAAAGCAATTGGACGGTTCGTATAAAATAAGCCTTATTGAGGCCATCAATCTTAATACAACGCATACTTTTACCATTACCGGAGTCAAGGATGAATGGGGACAGTTAATGCCCACATATACCAAAGAAATAAAGCCGCCGGTTGTCACAGAAACAAATCCGGCGAACGGAAGCGCCGTATCGGGCGTCAGAAATATTACCGTCTCATTCAATAATGATATGAATGACACTTATGCAATGAATTCCGCAAATTACAGCTTGCAGGGTTCAAACAATACAATAGCATCTGTTACCAAAATAACCGACAAAATATATTCGATTGGGTTTGACAGTATACTTGAGGGCGGTAAAGATTATACATTTACCATTACCGGTTTAAAAGATATAAAAGATCAGGTTTTGCAGACTTACACAATGACATTCAGTACAGTTTACAAACTGGATGTGGGTAATTTAAAGATTTATAAGAATTATGGTCAGGATACTGCATATGATATTACCAATAAGGCGATAACCAGCGGTACAATAAATGCGGTTATTGACAAAATCGGCAATTATACAAGCAGTGAGAAAAATATTGCTGTGTATGTAGCTTTATACAATAATTCAATTCTCCAAAGCGTAAATACTGCTTCGGCTATACTTGCAGCCGGAAATGATTTGCAGGAGCCTATAGCTGTTTCAGTGAACGTGCCGGAATTAAACAGCAGCAGCAATTATGAAATAAAAGGATTTTTATGGGATGGAGACAGCTTGAAGCCGCTTTGTGAGGAAGAAGCACTCATGCAGCCGGAAATTGTGGAGTTATCGGTAAAGCCTGACGGAACAGGAGATTTTATATCCCCTAAACTTGCAAATGACAGCATTGCGGACAGCGGTGAAATGAAACAGTATATTATCAATATTTATCCCGGTGAATATACAGATATAAATTGGACTGTAAAACCATATGTTACGCTTCGCGGAACAGACGTTAACACATGCTGGCTTAAAGGCGAACTGCCTGATAACGCCGCGCTTGCTACGATATCAGGTTATTCAACAATTAATATGTTTTCTTCGGCAAATATAGAGAACCTTAAAATAACTGCTAAAAATATGAGATATGCAGTACATGACGAGGGTTCCGGCACAAATCCAAACACACTGAGAAATGTTAAGAATTGTTACATTGAACATCAGGGAAATGCCGGAGCTACAACTTATTGGGTTGGTCAGGGCAAAGCTGCGTCTGATGTATGGCAGTATACAACACCATATGGGTATGGTTCAGCCAGCGGCGAGATTGAAACCTTTGAAAATACAACTTTCAAATCGGATTCACGCGGATGGTATGTACATAATAATGCCAATTTCTCAAAACCTCAGGTAAATGTAATAAGCGATTGTAATATTGCGCTGACTGCAAGCGGAAAGACTCTTGATGTTGAATCACTTGGAAGCGGAACAACCGATAAAGTAATTCTAAATAATTGCACATTCAGCGGTGGTCAATGGATTCAAGCTTATGATGCGCCTTGGATAACAACAACGGAAAAAGGTCAATATGCGGATCATAGTGATTATGAATTGACTTTTAATAATTGTGATCCTCTGGGTTACAAGGATAGTAACAGGGGAAGAGCGATGGCGGTATTTAGTAATACTACGAGCGGCACATCTTCTGTCAGTGCAACGGGAAGCGCGGCAACCGCGTTGTTAGGTAATTATACGGCGAAAAACGGCGGCAGCGGGCTGCAAGGCTATTTGTACGGTTACTGGGATATTTCGGGTATTTTGGTTGGTTTATCTTCTAATGTTACCGTTAATAACACTCTAGGCAAGCGTTTAGGCAACTGTACAACCTTTAATAAGATATTAAAACTTACATTTGACGGTGATGATGCAAAATCTGTTACAATTACTTTTAATACTGATTATACTTCAATGAACAATGATACTATATTGTCTGCAATCAACAGCGCTATCTCCGCTTATGGAACGGCACAATCATATAATGTATCATTAAATGAATATTACCCAGAATTCATTGACAAAGAATTGAGTTTGGTAAACGGAAGCACAGTCGGAATATCAAGGTTTAAAGCAGTTTGTTATGATAATAGTTCAAATACTATCAGATGTATGAATGAAAGTGACAGCGCGGACAGCTTTGTTGGTATCTCTCTTGAAAGAATCTTGCCCGGTGAATCTGGCAGAGTGCTAATAAACGGATATATGAACTATATCCAATTAGGGTTAGGCTCGGCTATAAGCAACGGAAGCATAGTTTATGTCAGCGGAAACGGCGGATTCTCGTTAACAGGAAGCGGCGCGGCTGTATTAACCTGCACAAACAATAATGGGTGGGCATACTTTGACGCCAGATAATTTTATAAATTAGCTATATAGGGCAGGCTGACAGCCTGCCCTGTTTCAACTTTAGATTAAGAGAAAGGATAAAGATAATGAAAAAAATAGGTTTTATTGATTATTATTTAGACGAATGGCATGCGAATAACTATCCGAGAATGATATTTGAAAACAGTAATGGAGAGATGCAGGTTTGTTATGCGTACGGCAGGATTGATTCTCCTTTAAACGGTTTAACAAACATTGAGTGGTCAAAAAAATATAATATAGAGCTTCTATCAACAATTGAAGAATTAGTTGATAAAAGCAATTTTATAATTGTATTGTCACCCGATAATCCGGAAATGCATGAAGAATTATCTGAAATCGCAGCAAGCTCCGGGAAACTTATTTACATAGATAAAACCTTTGCAAACGATAAAGATATGGCGACAAGAATATTTGAAAATGCCGATAAACATAATACGCCTTGCTATTCCTGTTCAGCTCTGAATTTTTCGACTGAATTAAAAGATATTGAAAAAAACGGTATAGCAGTTATAAATAGTTGGGGTCCTGGTACTTATGAAATGTATTCGATACATCAGATTGAACCGATAGTTGCTTTGATGGGTGCCGATGCAAAAAGAGTAATGTTTACCGGAAATGAAAAGTATCCGTCAATGGTTATTGAATTTTCAGGGGAAAGGCGTGCTCAAATTGCTCACTTTTCTGAATCGTCATTTTCATTGAATATAGGTTATGCTAATGGTTCATCAAAACAAGTAGAAATAAAATCTAAGTTCTTTGACTTGTTTATCAAAGAATTGATTAATTATTTTAAAACAGGGAAAATACCAGTTCTGCATGAACAGACATTAGCGGTAATCGCAATAAGAACAGCAGGATTAAAGGCTATGAGTAATCCATTTACATGGGTGAATGTTTAATACTAATTTTAAGCAAAAATAAAAAATGAGTAAGGTATATGGTGTTGCATTAATTGGCTGTGGATTGATGGGAAGCGACCATCTGGATAATATTTATTAAGATTGCATTAACGCCTTACAGAGAAAATGAGAAGTTGATTTTGATACTTTAGAAAGTCAAATCAACAAAGCCGCACTGTATCTATGGTTGACGGTTTGGTTGTATGTGGTTCTACAAGTGATTTTACCAGATTGTCTGTGGAAGAGAATATGCAGATTATGAAAATTGCCCGAGCGGCAGTTCAAGGGAAAAAGCAATTAATTTGCGGAGCAACCGCACCTGACAGTTATACTGCGAATGGCGATAACGCTCATGGCATCTGCCATTTGCCCGGAAGTATTACGTTTCTCCACCGTACTTTCCAGGGCATTTACAAATACCTGCATGTCAATGTCTTGGCTTCGTGTTGCGGTAAGAATATAGACATCATAAAAATCTCTCATTCGGGTATTTGTCAGACCGCGCGTAATGATAGTCTCAAATTTCTCATCGAGGACAGTTTCCAGATTATATGCCATGATACGAATTATCCGCTCCTCAAACATCAGCTGGAAGCTATACTCTATTTCCTTTGGTGATTTTGTTGCTAGTATAATAGTAAAAAATAATACAACAAGCCTACGAAGTGAATTTGTGACTCGTCAGACTCATCAGTATCATAAACAGTTGATGCTAATGTTTATGCCAATCTTCTTTAATCTTGCGGATTTAAAATGGAATACTATAACCTTACCAATTGCATATAAGGTAAAAATAATATATTTGTGATCATTATGAGAAAGTTCGGACATCGTGAAATGGTTGTGCATGGTGAAATTGTCCCATGAAGAATATAATTGTATTGCTAAAGCTATGAAAACACATATCTTCACACACAATGTGATACAATTAAAACCGCTCTTTTATAGGGCGGTTTTGTTGTTTGTATATAGCAAAAAAGTCTGTATTTAAGCCATTTTTGAGGTAAACGATTAATATTCACCCGTAGTGTGTTAGTGGGTCAAAAAATCTGATTTTTGGCTTCATCCCACCCAAACCACTAAATTTGATACAAACAAAATGTAACCCCCTACCTAAAAAAACCGACAATCGTTAAAAGGTTGGGAGAATCGTTAAAAGGTTAGGTACACATCGTTAAAAGGTTGGAAATTATATATATACTATTTTATCTATCTGTCGATAATTTCAATAGAGGTTTGTATGTTTTTTGTTGCAATTGTTAGAAAAAGATGGTATAATATACAAAGAGCAATAAGGAGTCAAATATGGATAAGGCGGAACACATCATTTAATTGTCTGAAAAGGGAGTGTTGGATAAAATGAGTAGAAAATTACTTTTTGTATGTTTGTTATTTTTAATTTGTACATTGACACCTGTTGGAGCGGAGGAGGTCCATGTCCTGCTTAATGGGGAGGCGATACAATTTCAGGATATGCAGCCTGTGGAAATAGAAGGGCGGGTCATGGTACCTGTTCGGACTGTATTGGAGTCGTTGAATGCACAAGTCTCGTGGGATGAGGAGGCACAAATGGTGACCGCTGTGCGAAACGGTGAGTTTGTAAGGCTGACTATTGGTTCTAATCGAATGACGTTGGGGATTTGCCCTACGCAAGGGGATGTGGCTTATTTAGAAACCGCCTCTGCCATGCTGGATGTGCCTGCGCAATTGGTTGAAGGACGTACAATGCTGCCGCTGCGAGCTGTGGCGGAAGCATTCAAGGTGAAGGTGGACTGGGATGAGAGTACACATTCAGTCGTTTTGGAGGATTATCGGTCGGCACAGGCCGACGGCTGGATTTACTATGCCAGCTGGAGCGACAAGGGACGGCTTTACAAGATTGATACCAACGGCCAGAACAGGCAAAAGCTGTCCGACTATGATTGCTATGATATAAGGGTAATTGGTGATTATATATATTATCATATCTGGAGTGATAATAATAAAATCGTATACAGAGTTGATAAAAACGGACAGGGGGAAAGGAAAATTTCTGATGCCCGTATTTACTTGATTAGCGTAAAAGATAATATAATCTATTATTCTAACCTTGAAGAAAGCAATAGAATTGCCAGTGAATTTGACGGAAAGCTGTATAGGATGGACATTAATTGCGGGAATGCTGAGAGGCTTTCATCAGATGATATTTCCTTTCCGGTGTTTTATGACGGATGGATTTATTATGGAAATGATAAGGATAATCGCGCTATTTATAAAATTGACATGAATGGGAAAAACCGAACAAAGATCAGTCCGGCAGGGATGAATCCTTATATCGGATGGGAATTTCTAGACGGTTGGTTTTATTTTACCGGGGACAGTGGGGATAATATTTATCGTATGGACACGAATGGGAAGAATGTCACAATATTGGCTAAAGGGCAAAATTGTAACATTTCAAGAATTGTAGGGAATATTGTTTACTTTACCATTGATTGGGATTTATACCGTGTGAATACAGACGGAACCGATTGCCGGTTGTTGGCGGAAGGTGATCTAATTTTTATGGATGACATGACAGATGATTGGATTTATTATACAGATATAGGCACTGAGGCAAAAAAAGACGCTATCTATCGAGTAGATCACAACGGACAAAATAAATCGGAGGTTTTTAGTGGTGATGCAAACATACTGAAAATCGTAGATAATCAGCTGTATATTCTGGATAATACAGGCGTTGGCTGGGACGACGAAAAAGGCGGTAAGCTGTATAAGACGGATATGGACGGAAGTAACGCGAAGCTGCTATGTGAATTTTCGATGCGTGATGTTTCTATCCGTGACCAGTGGATTTATTTCAGAAATACGGACGACGGGCATAAATACTACAAGATGGATTTGGACGGCAATAATCTGCAGCGGCTGACCAATGAGCAGACATGGCATGTTTCCGAGGTGGAAAATCAATGAGTAAAGCAATAACTTTATGGGGGATTTTCATTATTTTTTTGATTGCGGCATTATTTTATCCTATCCTGTTTCCAATTGCGCAGCAGCAAGCCTATGGAAAAAATAAAATCTTAATCGAATATGAACTGGTGTGCGGGGGCACGGTCACCAGAGTGATCCGCGGCGGGGAAGAGATCGCGGCTGCGACGGGAAACTTTGAAGCGGGAACAAATGAGGTTATTTTTACGAATGATTCGGACACTCCCCTTGATCATTTGAATAGCGGCGGTTTTTATACAGAGGGATTGGCAAGGGGGTTCCGCTATGTGGTTTATGGAGAGGTTGTTGGAACTGCAAAAGGTGTTTGTGATTGCGGCGGAACGGTTCCGGTTTATAATAAAACGGCGCCGTTGTTTGCAGTCAGCAAGTGGGCGCCGACCCGGTGGATGCCTTACGCTTATTATAATAATATATTCTTTGGATTGACTGTGGTGGTATTACTTATTATCAGTATAATCGGTTTTATAATATCATTTATTGTAAGATGCAAGCATAAAAAAGGAACTGATTTTTAAAAATGATAGAGGGGGCCGATCAATAAGTAGACATAGGAATATTTAAGGTTGACAATTTAGTTTAATATAATAATTGGGTGGAAATAATATGCACAAAAGAGTATATAATCCAAAGGAGGCGGAACAGTTTGAAAATTTGTAAATTAGCTATTTTGATTTTTATAGGTATACATATTTTGTTGTTTTGTAATTTAAACTGCAGTGCAGAATTTCAAGATAATTTACTTAAAATTTCGGATATTTATTTTACGGATCATATTAATCAATGGCTGAATATACCTGATGTTGATGACACTTATTCATTTCATTTTCGAACTTCAAATCCGGTGGATGCAAAGGCATATATCGCGTTTTATGGCATTAATGGACAGCTTGTTTCAGTATTTATTCGTACATTTTCTCAAACAGATGGAGTGGAGCTTTGCATAGATATACAGATTACGTCTGAGATGAAAGATTTTAAAATCATCATGTTAGATGATAATAATATGCCTTTATTGACATATCCTTTGGGCAGAAGTGTTAAATTGTATACGATATCATGTGATACATTCACTCAGAATAGAATCATATTTTCCGACGATCAATTTGATCTTATATATGCAAATATTGACAGCACTGCTTCTGTCAATTTTGACGGAGAACCGGTTGATGCTCTAGATTGGGCAAGTTTATTGCAAAATGGTTGTTCTATAGAATTTATTAGTTCATCGACGTTGAATTCGTTCGATACAATTAATATAAAAAGCAGCAATAAAGCTCTTCAGTATGGATATATTGAAAAGGCAGCAATAAACAGTAACGGTCGGTATGAAGTTAGTATATTCAATAAAAACGGTACAACCGTATATCCACTCGCTCAATATCCTCTGGTGAACGGAGGTTATATGAATGGAAGCGTATTAATTAATAGCTTAATTGATTATCCACCAACTAAGTTAATAAGGTTTGATACAAATGACCAAGATGAGATGTATTATATTGCAACAGCTATTTATGACGATTCAACCCATCCTGACAAGAATTATGAGCTGTCATATAATACTTATTCGGTTATGCGTTATAACAAGATTACAAATGAATTCGGCCAGATGGGATTTAAAATCAATGAAAACACTGAGATTTATTTTGTCCAAAATGACGGTTTGGAGTATGAAATGAAATCAATGGATGATTTGGTTGACGGTTATCAATATAAGGTTTCAGGCTACAACACTTCCGGCTTGCTTAATACGGCGCAGGCGATCGTTATATTTGTTGAAGAAATTAACCCTATCACTGAATGGACACCTACTGCAATTGTTGACTCTGTTGTAGTTGCAGAGGATGCAAAACTCACGCTGAATGCTTATTTAATCGGTGATAAAAAAAACTGCGAATACGTGTCGGAATCTATGGAACGAGGACTCATGTATCTAAAAGAAGGAGATGTCATACGTTATGAACATAATACGAAAGGGAATATAGATAAAATTGTAAAAGTGTTTTCACCGTGGGAGTCAACATCTCCGCACTATCATACAAACAACGTGGGGTTTGACTATTCTCACGGCATTTTGCTTGGCTGTGAGGATGGCTGGTGTGTGGTTTCTATCACACTTAATCCACAGGATATATCATGGTCGTATAAAAATATATTCCAGAACAATAGCAGCCTGAACGTGTTTATATTCCACTATGGCTACGGGTTTGTGGAGCAAGTGAAGATAGAATCGTTAACTGCAATTCAGAGCGTACCACAGAATACGGAAGTTGTGGTAATCTATTACCAAGGGATAGCGAAAGCATTATATGCAATTGAATTATAACAGACATAAATAAAGTTTTGGGTGTTTATGATATAATATATAAAGTTACTTACTTCTCTGCACAATTGGAATTTGTTTCCGTTCAAAAGATGTGGAATATTCTTTATACAGAACAGGAGTGGAAGGATGCACCTTCGGGGAAGCCACATTTTGATAAATATAATGGGTATCTTAACGATATTTTTTTACAATACACTGACAATGACTTGCTATTAGAATTGCAGTGGTGCTCGACAAATACTGAGAAAACAATTGATACTATTTTGGATTATTCAAGAGAAACAGAAATTGATTATGATGTGTTCGGTAGATTTTTGATAGACGAGCTTGAGGCAGTATATAAAGAAATGGATATCAATAACTTTGCTACAAATGCATATTCCGTATGGAACCTTCTGCCTAAAAGTAAAGAAAATATAGAACCCTTTTGGACTTTGTGCTATGCGGATGATCCATTATCTTGGGGAGATGAAATGCAAACACGAGAACTATATGAAAAGATGTTTAAATATTATGAAAGCAATCATGAATTATGATATAAGGAGTAAAGATAATTCAGGTATTTCGCTGGCGGATAGTGGATCAAAGGCTGTGATAAGAACATTTTTGGCTTATATCAAATTTACTTAAACAGCGGCTGAAAGTCGTATTTTACACTCGGGTATTTTGTTGATTTTCAAAAGGAAAATTTGATAAAAATTAAAAGTTGTTCGTTTTGTTCGGTCTGGACGTGATATAATGATATTGATAAAAGCAAAATGAATCAGAATGTGCAGGGATATGGACTTTGCGTGACCGGGTTATATAAATAACCTGAAAGTCCCATATTCAGGCAGAGCAAAAATGATTGCTTCCGGAGATGGTCGGCCTTTGCGTGGTGAGAGGCCGCAAGGGCAGACCGGATTTGGTATTTTGAACCATTATGCTGAGAAACCATGGGTAAAATTCACATGATTAGCGTATATCAAATTTCCTGTGAACAGCGGCTGAAAATCGGTGTTGTAAACTCGGTTATTTTGTTGCTTTTCAGAAAACAGAATAGAAGTGGCAGTGCATTTCACAAAGTAGCATAAGGAACTGTTCATTACCGACAAGACGATTCTGATATTTTCTAAGATAATCGTGAACATTACATTTTGACTTCATGGCGTTCTAACGCTATTATATAGTAACCCTGAAATTCTCAGGGAAATTATATGATTGGAGTGTTAACCATGAAGGAAAAACAAACGGGAACGGCGTACT
>Ga0066602_10001442_pt1 | contig 15980 bp, 18 predicted proteins | sample Higcelweek5metaG_FD_59481 | JGI IMG/M metagenome (GOLD analysis project Ga0066602, IMG submission 59481) | Freshwater pond sediment microbial communities from the University of Edinburgh, under environmental carbon perturbations - High... | ecosystem: Environmental > Aquatic > Freshwater > Pond...
GAGCAGCGCGCCGAAGTCGATATCCTTGATTAGAGGCTCGACGCCAACACTGTCATGGCGCTGGCCGGGCATCAGGACAAAGCGCACAAGATTACCGAGTGCATCGACCAGTGCCATGATTTTGGTTGTCAGCCCGCCGCGCGATCGGCCGATTGCCTGATTTTGAGTCCCCCTTTTGCGCCGGTGCCATGCTGGTGGACCCGAACGATGGTGCCGTCGATCATCACGTACTCAAAGTCGGGTTCTCCAGATAACGCCTGGAATATCCGTTCGAATACGCCCTTCTTTGCCCATCGTCGAAAGCGCTGGAAAACCGAATTCCATTTGCCGAAGGCCGGGGGCAAATCCCGCCAGGGAACCCCAGTCCGGGCCACCCACAAAACCGCCTCAAGAAACAGCCGGTTATCGGCGCCGCTGCGTCCAGGATCGCCCTGCTTACCGGGAAGCAAAGACGCAACACGCTCCCATTGTCCGTCGCTCAAAACTGATCGATCCAAGGCTACCCTCCATTTGGTAGTCTTGAATCAGAATTTGAGCGGCAGGGGAATCCCCAACGTGATGCCAAATGTCAACAGGCCCTAGCGGCATGAAATCTTGACCGATAGTCAATCTTTCCTGCCCCTCAATCGCCGGCGTCAGCATCCGCTGACTTGGCTACACCGCACGAGCGGCGCGGCGGCAGTCGCCGCCGTACCAACGGTCATGAATTATGACCGTTGGTATAACGTGCAGGTGCGGATTTTATTCCGGCTTTTCCGTCTGCGCCCGGTCAGGGTTTGCGGCCATAAAGGTTGGCCCGCTCCTCTTCACTCATCGGCTTGCCGGCGGGGCGCACCTTGTCGGCAAGCAGGGCCAGCCCGCGCGTTACGGCTGGGCGGGCGTTGATCGTATCAAGCCAGCGCCGTACGTTGGGAAAGCTAGCCAGATCGATATCGTATTTCGGGGCATTCCGAATCCAGGGAAAGCTGGCCATATCGGCGATGCCGTAGGTGTCGCTGCCCAGATACTGCGTTTCGCCCAGCCGCGTGTCGGCCACCTTCAGCAGGCGTTTGGCTTCGTTGCGGTAACGCTCTATGCCATAGGGAACCTTTTCGGCGGCATAGAGAATGAAGTGACCCGCCTGACCGAACATGGGGCCGACCCCACCCATCTGCCACATCAGCCATTGCACATGGCTGTACCACTCGGCGCTATCTGCCGGGCGAAACTGACCAGTCTTTTCCGCCAGATAGATCAGAATCGCACCGGATTCGAACAGGCTGATCGGCTTGCCGCCCGGACCGTCGGGATCGACAATGGCCGGCATCCGGTTATTGGGAGCAATTTTCAGAAAATCGGGCTTGAACTGATCGCCAGCACCAATATTCACCGGGTGGACAATGTAGGCAAGGCCCATTTCCTCAAGTGCGATGGAAACCTTGTAGCCGTTGGGCGTCGGCCAGACATGGAGTTCGATGCTCATCGGAGAACCTTCTTTGGATGGAAGGGCCAGCCTCTGGAGGTTTCCCGGGGCCGGATGGCATGAACCCTAAACAATGCACCGGGCCGGTGGAAGTGCGTTGCCGCACAGCACCGGCCCGGTATCGCCCACGCAAGGAAAGCCTCGGTTTTCAGGCTGCCCGGATGTCTGCCAGGAACCTCTCCACCTGACCACGCAACGTCTCCGTCTGCAGGGCCAGTTCACGGGCGGCGCCCAGAACCTGACCGGCGGCTGCACCGGTATGACCTGCGGCTTGCGTCACCTGGATAACATTGGCGGACACTTCCTGGGTGCCCATGGCGGCTTGAGAGACGCTGCGGGAAATTTCACCGGTGGAAGCACCTTGTTCTTCCATTGCTGCCGCAATGGAAGCCCCGATCTCCGATACCGAGTTGATGGTATTGCCGATGCTGCGGATGGCGGAAACGGAGCCTTCCGTCGCGTGCTGAACCGCGCTGACCTGGGAGGCAATTTCCTCAGTGGCCTTGGCGGTCTGCTGTGCCAGGGCCTTTACCTCTGATGCCACGACGGCAAAGCCCTTGCCGGCCTCCCCGGCGCGGGCGGCCTCGATGGTGGCGTTCAATGCCAGCAGGTTGGTTTGTCCTGCAATATCCTGGATCAACTGCACCACAGCACCGATACGGGCGGCAGCCTCCGCCAACCCGGCAACGGTATTGTCCGTCTCCCGAACTTCTGTTGCTGCACGGTCGGAGATGGCTTTGGAACGGGCAATCTGACTGTTGATCTCGCCGATGCTGGCGGCCATCTCCTCCGCGGCAGCCGCAACTGTCTGCACATTCGCGGTGGTCTGTTCAGAAGCGGCGGCAGCTGCACTGGCCTGTCGGCTGGTTTCCTCCGCGATGGCTGCCATGGACTGGGCGGTACTGTCCAGTTCCGTGGCGGCGGCCCCCACGGCGCGCAGCACATCGGAAGCCTGATTGTCGAACTGGTATACCAGTTGGGCGATCAGTTCCGTCCGCCGCTCCTTGGCGATCTGCTCTGCCTTTTGCGCCTCAGCCAGCCGATCAGCCTCTACCAGCCCTTGTTTGAAAACCTCAACAGCGCGCGCCATGGCGCCGACCTCATCCCCCTTCCCGGTGTCGGGGATAGCAACCGTGAGTTCATGACCGGCCAGCCGGCTCATCACATCCGTCAACCGTTGAATCGGTCGAACAACGCCCGTCAGCATGGAGATAATCGCCGCAACACAGATGACAAGAGACAACACAAGCACCAGCCCGATCATGAAAAGCGCGGTGCGGCTGCTATCCCGCATTTCAGTGATGGCCTGATCGGACTCGCCTGCATTCATGGCGATCAACTTTTCAACAAGCCCCTGGACCTGACGATATTGCGGCGTCAGCGTCCCAGCCATCAGCTTGGCCGCTGCTTCATGCTCGCCCTTCTCGATGATCGCCTTCAATTGAGGGATGGCGTCGCTGTAGGTTTCCCAGGTGCCGAGCAACTGCTGGTAAACCTCCCGCTCAGCCTGACTGCTGATCAAAGGTTCATACTTGGCCTTCGCTTCCTTCAGAAGTTTTGCCGACAGGGCCATACGCTCCTCGCTGGCCTTGATGTCGGCATCCGTCTGCGAGGTGAGCAATTGGTAGTGGTTGATGCGTGCCCGCATCAGTGCTGCATAAATATCGCCGACATAGCGGACGGATGGTAGACTGTTGGTGCCGATCAAAAGTCCGTCCCCGGCCACCCCATTGAGGCGGGTCATGGAAAACAGTCCTAGAAATATCGTAAAGACAAGCACTGCGATGAAAGCAGAGATCACCCTCATGCGAATGGACAGGTTCCTGAACATGGGCGGCCCTTTTGACTGCATATGTCTTTTTTCGCTATTCACTTAAACATTAAATTTGCTTTTGGGCAACCTTAGCGAAAGTATATATTTGATTAATGCAACCGATTTCGGACAGGTACGATTTTCTCAAAGGTAAAATTTATTTCCAAATTTTTATACTATCCTTCAGGCTAACCATGGGGGTTGATCATCGTCAACCGGACGGCCAATGCAATCCCCAGATTCTGTGGATAAGTTTGTGATTAAGGCCCTGGTAACTTCGCAGTTTGGCGGTTCCCTGCGGCTCTTGTCGAGTTGCCTATTATTTAATCATATGCGGCTGCCTGGTTGGGAAGCCGTTCAATATCTGCTCTGGAGTTCCTGAAAAAATTCGTTATTTATCAATTATATAAGGATATTGTCTGTAAATAGTGCTTCGCAAATGCTTAAGTGCCCTTACCCGTCGGATAAGGGGGCGAAAGCTTCCGCAGCACGCCGCAATTGCCGAAAACAAAGAGGGTGTCCCGAGTGGACAAATGTCGTATCGGGATATGGGCAACGATGTGCAGCTGCCAATCCTGACGACAAATCCCGCAGGTGCCGCCAACGCAATCCCATCATGGTGGGCTGGACGAATGTTTCCAGCGGCGTGCTGCCTCCTCATCACTTGTCCGGCTGCCTACCCAGCGACTTCCGTTACCTGTTTCCTCTAGCTTCCAGAAGGGGGCTTTGCTTTTCAGCCAGTCCATCAGGAAACGGCATGCGTCAAAGGCCGCCTCGCGGTGGGGGCTGGCGCAGGCGACCATGACGATCTGCTCACCAGGCTCCATTCGGCCATAACGATGTATGATCAGGCTGGCCTCCAGCGGCCAGCGTGCCCTGGCTTCCGCCTCGATCACTTCCAACTGGTGTTCCGTCATGCCCGGATAATGCTCAAGCGTCAGCGCGCGTACGGTGCCGGCCACCTCACCATCCTGCGGGTGCAGGTCGCGCACGAGACCTGTGAAGCAGCAGACCCCCCCGATAGCCATATTACCAGCAGTCAGTGCCGCAAGCTCGACCCCGATATCGAAATCCGCCTTTTGAACCCTTACCGTCATCAGCCCCCCGTTACCGGCGGGAACAACGCCACCTCATCCCCGGCCCGCACAGGCTGGGTGAAGGGGACATATTCCTGGTTCACCGCCACCTTGACGACGGAAAGATCGGATAAGGCATCGGCATATCCGCCCCCACGCGCCTTCAGGAAGGCAACCAAGCCCGCCACATCTGTCACCGCAGCGGGCAAGTCCAGCCGTTCCTCGGCCAAACCGATCTTGCTGCGCAGCCAGGCAAAGTACAGCAGCGTGATCATTCGTCCTTTCCCCCCAGTGGCGTCAGCATGTGGCGCAAACCTGCCCGCAGATAATCCCAACCGGTCAACAGAGTCAGGGCTGCGGCCATCCATAGCCCAACTTCACCGATCAGCGTCACCGGCCACGCAGAAGGACCATGATCACCCACGATCAGCCAGCCGATGGCCAGCATCTGGATGCCGGTTTTCCATTTTGCAAGGCGGCTGACAGGAACACCGACACGCAGTCCCGCCAGGAACTCCCGCAGGCCGGATACCATGACCTCGCGAAGGAGGATCACCACGGCCGGCAGCACTGCAAAACCGGCTATATGCTGGTTGGCTACCAACATGATCAGCACGGCGGCAACCAACAGTTTGTCGGCGATCGGGTCAAGGAATTTGCCAATAAGGCTTTCCTCCTGCCAAGCCCGTGCCAGATAGCCATCGAACCAATCCGTGATGCAAGCGACAGCAAACAGCCCCGCTGCCAACCACGCTGGCCAGGGGCCGGGGAAAAAGAACAGCGCCACCACGATCGGAATGATGGCAATGCGCGACAGGGTGAGGATATTCGGCAGGCTGGTCAGCATCGTGGTGGGGGTTCTTGGCCGGGCTTGTCAGGTGGGAAGGGCGGAGTGCGGCATCCTAGCCCTCCGGATGGAAGTGATCATAGATGATTTTAGCGACAGTTCGGTTGATGCCCTCCACCGCCTCCAAATCGGCAAGCCCGGCGCGGGAAACCGCACGGGCGGAACCGAAATGCAACAGCAGCGCCTTTTTTCGCCGGGGTCCGATTCCAGGCACCTCGTCCAGCGGGGAAGTACCGATCGCCTTTTCACGACGAGCACGGTGCGTGCCGATGGCGAAGCGATGCGCCTCGTCCCGCAGCCGCTGAAGATAATAGAGTACGGGGCTTTTGTGATCCAGGCCGAAGGGCGGGCGCCCTGGCATGAAGAAGCGTTCCCGACCGGCGTCGCGATCCGGTCCCTTGGCAATGGCTGCGAGGCAGACATCCTCGATGCCCAATTCAGCGAACACCTCCGCGACCACGGAAAGCTGCCCTTCGCCCCCATCGATCAGTACCAAATCGGGCCAGGTCTCGCTGGTACGTTCCGGGTCTTCCTTGATGGCGCGCTCGAACCGGCGGGTCAGCACTTCCCGCATCATGGCATAATCATCGCCGGCGGCACCTGGCACCTTGATGTTAAATTTACGGTAGGCGTTCTTGATGAAACCTTCAGGGCCGGCCACAACCATGGCGCCGATGGCGTTGGTGCCCTGGATGTGACTGTTATCATAGATCTCGATCCGCTTGGGTGGTTCGGAAAGGCCGAACACTTCCGCCACTCCGGCCAGCAGTTTGGTTTGGCTGCCGCTTTCCGCCAGCCGGCGACCGTGCGCCTCCCGCGCATTGGTTACGGCGTGGTCGATCAGGCGCTTTTTGTCGCCGCGTTTGGGCACGTGCAGTTCCACCCTGCTCCCCGCCCGCACCGACAGCGCCTCCTGTAAAAGCCCGTGTTCTGTCAAATCGTGGCTGACCAGAATCAGGCCGGGAGCGGCCTTGTTGTCATAGAACTGGGCGATGAAGGCGGCCAGAACCTCATCGATCTCCTGTGCCTTGTCATGACTGGGGAAATAGGCGCGATTGCCGTAATTGCGTCCCCCCCGGAAGAAGAAGACCTGGATGCAGGTCAACCCGCCATCCTGATGGGCCGCGATGATGTCGGCATCGTCCACCCCTTCCACATTAATATCCTGATGTGCCTGGATGGCCGTCAGCGCCCGGATACGGTCGCGCAGCTTGGCCGCTCGTTCAAATTCTAGTCTTTCAGATGCTTCCTGCATGGCATGTGCCAGACCGGACTGGATATCCCGGCTTTTGCCCTCCAGGAAGGCGCGGGCCTCTGTCACCTGTTCGGCGTATTCGGGCGGTGTGACCTTTTCCACGCAAGGCGCCGTGCAGCGCTTGATCTGATATTGCAGGCAGGGGCGGGTCCGGGAGGAAAATACCGTATCGGCGCAGGTGCGCAGCTGGAAGGCGCGCTGCAGGGCCGTCAGTACCCGGTTCACCGCCCCGGCAGAGGCAAAAGGGCCGTAATAATGGCCGGTATCGCTGCGTGTTCCCCGGTGTTTGGTCAGTTGCGGAAAATCATGACCGCCTTTGATAAGGATGTGCGGAAACGTCTTGTCGTCGCGCAGCAGCACGTTGTAGCGCGGCATCAGCTTCTTGATGAGATTTGACTCCAGAAGCAGCGCCTCCACCTCCGTATGGGTAGTGACGAACTCCATCTGGGTTGTCTCGGCGATCATCCGCTGCAGGCGGATCGGCAGCTTCACCGGCATCGTGTAGTTGACGACGCGTCGCTTCAGGCTGCGCGCCTTGCCGACATAAAGCGCATCACCATTATCGTTCAGCATACGATAGACGCCCGGTCGGTCGGGCAGGGTGCGTAGATAGGATTTGATCGTCTCAATCCCGCGATTGAGATCGGCCACATTCCGCTTCGCCAGGGCAGGGGGGGGATCGTCTGCTTGCTCGTTCATGGCTCAGCATGTGGCGCATCCCGTCGTTCCGGTCAATCATGGTGCTTTGCCGTCCTGACCTCTTCCTTCACTCATGCCAGAAAGGCACATGTGGCACCGCCGCTCTGCAACTCCTCTTATGGAACATCGCATTTGCTCAGCTGCGCTGCCGTCTTGCGGTTTATTCCACGGAATCTGTGGATAAGTGTGAGGAAAACTGCGGGGCTTCCCTGTGTGACCCCAGCGAAGCTGCGGCTTTCCAGTGTTTGCACAAAAAAAGGGCAAATTTCTTAACTGATTGATTATAAATAGATTTCTTGAAGTCAAGCTATCACGCGCTTGTCATAACCGAGATTCAATGGCTTGACATTTCAAAGAGTGGTCACGTAGCGCCCTCTCTATAGGGCTTGTGCAAAAGTTTAGTACAATGTACCGCGCCTAGGGATTTATTTCGGTGTAAGGGCGGTTGTCGCAACGCAATAAGACGGGCCGATATTGATCTGTCGGGATACGCTGGTCAGCGTCGCCATTGGTGCATAAGGATGGTAGCCACACAGACATGTGACAAGGCCAAGGCTGGGATGCCACAAAAGGGTAGGAATGTTCGCCGCAACCAGCACGAGACGGCTAATGCTATTGATATCACCGCGATTAGGCGCGCGGATGGTCGCGGTCCGTTCTTTTGACGGATTGGATTTCAACGGCTTCCGACACGCCGGTGACATTGCTCCGGCGTCAGGCGCATGCGGGGCCTGCGATATTTTCCGCACTGCCCTTGGACCGTCTTACAATTCCTTCCACCGCGACCATTTCCATCCCGACATGGAGGAATTCGGTCTTTGCCGATGATCCCTGATTTTGAGTAGGAGGCCAGATGCCAACGGAATGCATGTCGGACGCCGCCCCAACTGATGAGAGAGAACTGCGGCGGATAGCTTTGCTGGCCGCGATGGAGTTGGTCGCAACAACCAGTTGGCACAACACCAGCTTTCACGCTTTATCCAACCAAACCGGGCTTACACTGGTACAGCTTCACCGTTTGTTTCCTACGCGCATGCATCTACTGGTGGAGATTGACCGCCAAGCGGATGATACCGTTCTCAATCAGCCTGCGCCGGATCCGGCAGATAGCGCGCATGATCGCCTGTTCGATATTTTGATGCGCCGTTTCGATGCGCTGGAGCCGTTTCGGCCAGGTCTTCGTGTCTTGTCGCGCGGCGGAATAGCGGCCCTGGCAGCGCCCGCCCTGGCTCCCGGCCTGATCCGCTCGATGGGGTGGATGCTGGAAGCGACCGGTCTTTCAGTTGGTGGACTATCAGGCGCATTGCGCAAGCGTGGGCTTGCAGCCGTCTGGCTGGCAACTGTCCGCACCTGGTTGAATGATGACAGTGTGGACAAGTCGGCCACCATGGCCACCTTGGATCGCAATCTCAAACGCGCGTATGAGCTGTGGAACAGTATACCCCTCTCGTTCAGGGCATGTATCGAGCCGAAATAGCCACCAAGTTGATATTGTTGGGCTTTTGTGCGGCGCAACAAAAAAGTTGACGAAAAAAAGGGCAAATGCGATAGTTATCCACGGTTTTGCTGCGGTGCGGCAACCGCAGTGATAATTGCCGTCAGCGTTTGGCGCTGCCGGCTGATCAATAGCCCTTGGGGGACTCGACGCATGGCCAGCACGATCAAGAATCCGTTCCTGGATTTTGACCCGGCAAAATTCTTTGATCCGTCCAAGTTCTTCGATGTCTCCCGTTTCTCGGAGATGCAGAAGGGCTTCGGCGATTTCCAGAAAGTGTTCACCGATTTCCAAAAGAATTTTGGTGACATGAAGCTGCTGTCGCCCGATTTCGAAGGGCTGCTGGCTACCCAGCGCCGTAATGTCGAAGCGGTTGTGGCTGCAAATCAACTGACGATTGAGGGATATCAGACGATTGCCCGACGTCAGGCTGAAATCCTGCGCCAGTCTTTCGAGGAAGCCTCGGCTGTGATGAAGGAACTGGTTTCCGCTGGCACACCGGAGGACAAGGTTGCCAAGCAGGCGGAACTGGTTAAGGTCTCCTTCGAAAAGGCAGTCGCCAACATGAAGGAATTGACCGAACTGGTCGCCAAGTCAAATACAGAGGCGGCGGAAGTGCTTTCCAAGCGCGTCAAGGAAAGCATAGAGGAGTTGCAGACGGCTCTGTCGAAGCTGAGCCACAAGGGCTCCTAATCTTATACCAATCTCCCTTGATCGTGACTGATCAAGGGAGATTTCATGTTCCCTCATTCGCTGGCCCCCAACCCGCTTAAAGGTTCACCGTTAGGCGGGTTGGTTATTACCTGTTGGGCCTGTATGCATCATTGAGCCCACCGATTTGAAGGTCGGGTGGGTTCAATGATCGGGCTATTATGAAATGATTTTTCAAGAAAAAACCCCTCGAACCATCTGTGGTTCGAGGGGTTTTTTTGATGTTCCATAATCATAAAGCCTTTTCTCCATTCAAATTTTGGAATGGAGAAAGGGCTTTCCTGTCAGCCCCGTGGCTGTTGAGGCGGGGGCTGGCTCTTCCTGTACGAGGGAAGTGGAACCGGTCGTTGTTCTTCCTTGCGGCTGGCCGAAACCTCGATCTCCATCCGCGCAATTACTTTACGCAGTTCGTGGATTGCATCCCCCAGCGACTGAACATCCGTTTCGGACGTTTTCCATGCGCGGTAGGCTTCCGCACATGCCTTCGCCGCGACGTCCATCCGCTGATCCGCCGGACTGGTCGGTGTTTCCTGGGCTTCAAGCCGGGCGGGATTACGCTGCTGCTGCCGATAAGGGTAAACAACCTCAAGGGGCTGATCACCTGTCACGGGTTCAGCAAGGGCTGAGCGCTCGGCGGGGCGATCCATATTGGCGCGCTCAAACTCACGCGGCGGGCGGCTGTCACGGACCTCCTGCCGATCTCGTGGGCCAAAACGCTGGCCGCCCTGCGGGAACCGAGGCACCCCCTGCTGGGGGCGACGCCCATCGGCTGGTTGACCCCGACCTTCCACACGTCCCTCGCCGCGATTTTCATTGCGACTGACGTTTTCACCGAAGCGCTGTTCACGGTTCTCTCGTTCGCGTGGCGGACGATTCTCCTTGCCCTCGAAGCGACGCCCGGCTTCACGGGCTTCCGCACGACCGCTATCATGCTGGAACAACTCACCAGTTACGGCATCACGCGCAGGCGTGTTGACGCGCCCAGCATCGCCCTCTGGCATCGCTGCCGCCGGATCAGGGACGGGTTCTCTTTGCGCCTCCACAATCCTTGTTTCGACAGGCGTCGTTCCAACGGAAGACCCGCCCGCGGATGGTAGCGCATCCGCAGTGTCAGCCTGTGTCCGCACCCTGCGGACAGGGCGTGCTGCCTCCACAACGGATGGCTCCGCAACAGCAGGCAGCGGTGCTGTCTGATTGTCCGCAGTGTCAGCTTCGGTGGTCAGACCAGCTGCCTCCGCCTTGCGGACAATGTAGGAAATCGCGCTGGGAGTACAGTCAAACTCCCGTGCGATTGCGGACAACGTGGCACCGGCCCGGTGGCGTTCCAGGATTCGCGGCCAAGCGGATTGCGGTATACGTCCCCGGCGCTTTGGGGACTCCGCATCACCTTCGGTTTCGGCGTTCAAGATATCACTCGGTTGCCAGAGAGGCTCGTTCGTCATTAAGCGGCTTCACAAATCTCGGCGAGCCCGCCATTAAGGATGCCCACAACGGGAAGAACCCATAGGGCCCTTGGGGCGATGCTTCGACGGGGGCCAGGAGTTATGTTGCAGATATGGGCGAAAAGGACACAAATTGAAAGAGGAACTGAACGCGCTTGCCAAAAAAAATCGCAACCGCTTTCATCTCCCTCATCTCAACGCGCGTTCCGTCATCATACACGGTTCAGCCTTTTAAAATCCATCGCGGTCAACGCAATTCCAAAAGGAAAAGCCTTCGATACCCGAAATAGCGATAGGTATCCGAACGCCGCCCCTTGCGATGGTTGCCCGGCTTGGGGCACAGTCACCAATGGACAGAACCTTAACCGGTGTCTCTTCGATCTTAATGGCTTTTTGGACCCGATACGATGCTGCGTAAACACCTCGCTGCGGCGACTGCTCTGCTGGGCTTGTTCGTCATGCCCGTTCAGGCCAAGCCGCCGTGCTACACACCAGACGAATTCGAGGCGGAACAGGGTATTCGTCTGCATACCGAATTGATGGTTGTTGGACTGACCTGTCAGGAGATGGGACCAAAGGACCAGCCTTCCTTGTTCGCCCAGTACAAAATGTTCACATTGAAGAATCAGAAGCAGATTCAGGCCTGGGAAAAAAACCTGATCGCTTATTACAAGCGCACTGTTAAGGGTAACCCGAATCGCGCCTTCGATACATTCCGCACCCGATTGGCTAACGAAACCTCCCAGCGCGCCATTGCCCTGACCACCCCGGTCTTCTGCGCCGACCATGTTCCGGTTGTTGCAAAGGCCATGGCGGCCGACATCCAGATGATCCGTGCCAGCTTGGGGCCCGAGTCGCCCGGTGTCCATGTTGCGCAGGAGCCGCGTTGCGACAAGCCTCTGCAGGGGGCGCTGGTGGCGGACGCTTCGGCAGCTCCCGCAGCCCGCACGACCGCGGCGCCGGCAAAGCCCCAGCCGGCCAAAAAGCCGGCCAGTGCAAAACCGACATCTAAAACATCCGAAAAGTCGAAATAATACCAAGCGTCGCCTCCGCGTTGGCCCGGTCGTTCCGTTGAGGCCCCACCCCGCAGCGGAATGGCCCGCTCTTCCAGCGGGCTTGTTGCAATTCACCTTTGGCCGACGCTTCACCGCCGGCAACTCCCCATATGCTGGGTGTTAAATGGTCGGTGGAATGTTTAACTGGTTCCACCCCCAGGGGGCCCCTGAATACCACTCTCAATATACCGGATATCTGTTTTTCTTCCTGATGCCCTTTTAAGTTCAACAAGCGGTGCCTACTATATTCTTCCTGGAAATCAGGACATATAATCAATGGCTTCCGGTGGATTTATAATTTCCGATGCACGAGGAATTCCGATCGGTCTGGATGAGGGGCTTAAGTGGTTGTCTCTTGGATTCTTCGGGTCGTGGCTTTCGACGGATACCCCCTGTAACCTAAGCATGATGGCAAACGTCATGAATCGGCTGCTAGAAAGGGGAATCGGTGGAGGGCCTGTGCCGGCCAAGAGGGATGCTATGGATCGCGCTGTTGATTATATTATTGAGATTGAAGAGGAACCATTGGGTCTGGCTATCGCCGACGAAGGATGTGTGGTTTTTCACGCCTTCCATCCTGCCGTGCAGCAATTGCATGGCCGCGCTTACCCTGACGCGACAGAGGCTCGCCACGCTGCCCTTAGGGTCTTTCGCAGCGCGGCATAGATGATAAGGCAAGGGTGAAAGCCGCACCTTAGCCGGAAGGGCTAGTATCTTTAGCCAGCGACCTGCCTCCTTGAGTTGGTACTTCATTTTCTGTTAAGCGTAGCGTTGATGGGCTATAAACGGCTTTGGCCTATTTTGCCCAAGACAGAACAAGCCGCTGCCGGTTACGGCGTGTAAGGGCGGCAACCCAAGGGCCTTCGAGGAGTATGACAAAATGAAACTGCGCCATTTGCTGATGGGGACGGCAATCGCCTTGTCCTTCCCCGGTGCCGCCCTTGCCCAGGGATCCATTGAAGGCCCGTACTTCGGTGCCCAGATCGGGATCAACTGGCTGCAGGACAGCGACTTCAAGTCTTCCACCGTGACCAACCAGGTCTCCACCAAGGACGCACTGTCTTCGGTGATCGAAGGTGGCTACCAGTTCCGTGAGGGGCTGCGCCTGGGTCTGGAAGGCGGCTATACGGTTCATGAAGTCAGCGGTATCACGGGGGGCCCTGCCAGCCGCAGCGGGGATGCCATCGGTAACATGAACGCCTTCACCGTGATGGCGGTGGTGCAGAAGGAATTTGATATCGGTTCCCCGCTGCGTCCTTATGTGGGTGCTGGCGCTGGTTGGGGCTGGCTGGAGACGGACGCTGTTGGCCCGCTGCTGGCGTCGAACAACTATAACCATGGTAGCACGGACAGTTTCGCATATCAGTTGAATGCGGGCGTTGCCTATGCAATCATGGATAATATGGATCTGACGGTCGGTTATCGCTATCTGGCGATGGACTCGCTCAAGTTCAAGAATGAAACCCCGGCCTTCGATGCGGACTACAAGTCCCACAGTGTGCTGATCGGCGTTCGCACCGTCTTCGGTGCTGCACCGGCACCGGCGCCGGTTGCGACCACGACGGTTGCCGCCCCGCCGCCGCCGCCGCCTCCCCCGCCGCCTCCCCCGCCGCCGCCGGCAATCACCCGTAATTTCACGGTGTTCTTCGACTTTGACAAGTCGACCCTGTCACCTGATGCGCAGCAGGTTTTGCAAAACGTTGCCCGCGACGCGAAGGCTGGCAAGGTTGTTCAGGTTGTTGTTTCCGGTCACGCCGATACGTCCGGTCCGGCTGACTACAATCAGAAGCTCTCCCAGAATCGCGCTGAGGCAGTGCGTGAATATCTGGCTACCCAGGGCCTGACGGGCAACCAGATTGCCGTGGAAGCCAAGGGCGAGACCGATTTGCTGGTGCCGACCGCTGATGGCGTGCGCGAACCGTCCAATCGTCGCGCTGTCATTATTTTCCCGTGATCAAATAGATCATCTCCGCTGTTTTATAAAAGGGCAGCGGAGAGATCTCCCGATGACGGTAAGGGCCTATATTTTCGGCCTTTCGATAGGGGGACCTGCCTTTCATGGGCAGGTCCCTTTATTTGTAGATTTAACTTACGCCATGGGCGCAATACCATGTTCCATGGCCCAGATCGCGGCTTGAGTGCGATTGCCGGCGTTGATTTTCCGCATTGCGTTCTTGAAATGCATTTTCACAGTGGATTCTGTGATTGTTAGTCGGCGGGCGATGGCCTTATTCGAATGCCCACTGAGGATGCAAGCCAGTATCTGTGTTTCCCGCGGAGATAAATCGGCACCCGCGATGTTGCCAGTTGCATTGGCTTCGCCGTTGGGTGCAGCTTGGCCAATGCTCTGGACAGCAGCAGCAGGATAAACGGCCTGTCCTTGCTGAATCAACCGCACAGCCCTTAAAACGGCGTTGAATGACGCGCTTTTCGCAATATGGCCGCAGGCTCCGGCTGTGAGGCTTTCTGCCAGCGCAGCGGCGCTGAGGTCAGAACTGAGTACCAGCAGCCGTGCCTGTGGTGCTTGTTCTCGCAACTGGCTTAGCGCAGAAACATCTGGTCCTGACTCGAATCCGGCTGGATCGGTAATGATCATCGCAGGCTCTGCCCCGCCATCCAGCGCTTCCAGTGCGGCTGCGACGGATGGATATGGGGGGTCTATGTCCAGTCCCTTTTCTTCCAGCAAAGCCGCCAGCGCGGCGCTGAATAACTGGTCATGATCAACCAGCATGATTGATCCCGTTATCATCCTCGTATCCCCCACAGGATTCACTGCTAACGCCATTTCATTTTCCATGAAATTTCAACCCATATCGATCATGATTTCTCATAGTTCGCACATGGGGTTCCTGCCAAGCCTATTGATTTGCTTGCTTTTGTGCGTTTTTGTACGCAGACAGGCTCGGATTGAGTTTGACTCTCCGCATACTGGTACAGTCTTCCATCGATACAAGTTCATGATCCCCATCCGTTGATTTGAAGCGTATCTCACATTCTTTTTTAAGATTGCATTTTAGATAAAATCCGGTAAAAATTAGGAAATCCTAAGTAAAATTGAAAAAATATGCTTCGAAAATAGATATAATTTCGAAGTGATTTGAATTTTCTAAAAGAATAATAACAGATTCTTTCGATGTTGCCAGAACGTGGTTGCGATAAGACTTAAACCATATGAATATGTTTGCACGATCAGGCAATGATCTTGAGGGAATTCAAAAGGAGGTCCCGATGTCTATGGCCCTGCGTCGGGGTAGCCCGTTGCGCGTCGTTTCTGGCGATCATCATGCTGGCGCGCAGGGTCATGCCTATGGTGATGGTCAGGCTACACAGTCCGGCACCACGGCGGAGCCGGCATATGCAAGCCGCCGCCGTGGTTTCCTGGTTGTTGATCCACAGGCCCTTGTCCGGCATGGCCTTGCCCTTACTCTGTCCTCGCTTTATGACGGTGCACAGACTTGGCAGGCGGGAACCCCGACGGAGGCATTGCATATCCTTGAGGAAGGTAATGCGGCGCCCGATCTTGTGCTGATGGACGCTGATGGTTTGACAGACGATCGGACGGTTGGTGTCGTAGACTTTCTGGCCGCACTTCGCGGAATACCTGCCATCGTGATGGCAGGTGCGTTTGCAGCGGCCGAAGCCCGCACTTTCCTATCGGCTGGTGCTACCGCCTGCTTGTTGAAGAGTGACCCAAGTACGGTGTTGGCTAACGCTGTTGCTCTTGCATTGACCCGCGAGGGTTACGTGCAGCTTCCTTATTCCTTGATCGCGCAGACAGTGATGTCTGCAGCGCCCGACGGGGCGCTTGATCAAGCGGGCGTCGCCCGTCTGACCAACCGTCAGCGTGATATTTTCCGGCTTCTGCTGCTGGGATGTTCCAATAAGGAGATTGCGCGCCAACTTGGCGTCCTGGAAGGTACCGTCAAGGTACATATCCGCGCCATGATGCAGAAGCTTGGCGCGCGCAATCGAACGCAGATCGCCATTCTTGCCGCACGGTCCGGTATAAGCGCGCAATAACCGCTCCCTATTTGATCAGTTATTCCAATCTCCCTTGATCGTGATCGATCCAGGGAGGTTTCGTGTTCCCTCAGGTGCCGGGCGCCCGCATCCGCGGGCTTGGCT
>Ga0066602_10001446_pt1 | contig 15958 bp, 10 predicted proteins | sample Higcelweek5metaG_FD_59481 | JGI IMG/M metagenome (GOLD analysis project Ga0066602, IMG submission 59481) | Freshwater pond sediment microbial communities from the University of Edinburgh, under environmental carbon perturbations - High... | ecosystem: Environmental > Aquatic > Freshwater > Pond...
GAACAAAATCCAGCAAACCAGCCGCCCAACAGCACGATAGTAAAAACCACTTGTCCGAAGGGATGAAACCTTCAAAGAACCACGGTGATACTGGCCGAAACCACCATCACCACCACAGACAACTGCGAAGCAAAACAGCCCCGCCGTCGTGGGAGGCGCTGTATAGGCGGGGAAGAATGACGATGCAACAGGTTTTTTTTAGGGGGATCGGTTTTTCCAGGTGGGCATAGCCAGCATGCCTGCAAAAGGAAATTTACGGAAACCGACTGCGATCGCGGAGGGTTTGTAATACAAATACCGGACATGAAAAATCATCGCCTGGGATGAACACCGATGCGGCATCTGACGAGACGCGACCTTCTGACCAGCGGCAGCCTGTTGGCTGCCAGCACGGTGCTGCCAGCCCTGACGGTGATTGATGCGCCTGCCGGCCCGGCGGCACCCGCCAACCAGGGCGAACACCGTTTATGGTACGATTGGCCTGGCGATGCCCCGCTGAACAGTCTGCCGTTGGGAAATGGTCGCCTGGGTGCCCTGGTGCCTGGGCGACCGCTGCTGGAAAGCATCATCCTGAACGAGGACACGCTGTGGGCGGGGCAGGCCCATGATTGGCAGAAGGAAGGCGGGCCGGAAGCCCTTGCTGCCATACGCGCGGCCAGCTTCTCCGGCGATTTTGCGCAGGCCGACAAACTGTGTGAGCAGTTGCAAGGTCCATACAGCCACTCCTATGCCCCTTTGGGCAATCTGCTGCTGGAGCCGGAACATCTCGGCGCCGTGAGCGACTATCGACGGGTGCTGGACCTGGATCAGGCCATGGTCACCGTCAGCTATCGGGCAGGCCATATCGGCTTTACCCGGGAAATCTTTGTTTCCCACCCCCAACAGTTGATCCTGCTGCGGCTGACAGCCGACCAGCCCGGGGCATTGTCGCTAGCCCTGCGGCTGGAGAGCCAGCTTCGTTTTGAGGCAACACCCGACGGCCAGGGCATCACCCTGGCGGGCAAGGCCCCAACCCAGTGTGCGCCGTCATATCTCGGCAAGCAACTGACACCCGTCATTTATTCAGACGAGGACGGGAAAGGCATGCGCTTTGCTGCCCGGCTGGAGGTGCTGAGCACTGACGGAAAGGTGCGGGTCGCCGGACAGTCGCTGCGGGTTGAAGGGGCCGGCGAGTTGGTACTGGCAATCAGTGCCGCGACCGGCTTTCGCGGATATGACAAGGCGCCGGACCTGCGGCTTGAGCGCGTGCTGGAACGGGTCCGGCAACCGCTGGACGCCGCGCGTGGGCGTAGCTATGCCGATCTGCGACAGGCCCATCGGGCCGACCATCAATCGCTCTATCATCGGTTGTCGCTGGAGTTGAACGGCGCCAGCCCGGTCGGCGATTTGCCGACCGACAAACGACTGATCGCCAACCAATGGCAGGCCGATCCAGGGTTGGCCGCCCTGTACCTGAATTTCAGCCGCTATCTGCTGATTGCCAGTTCCCGACCCGACACCCAGGCAGCCAACCTGCAGGGCATCTGGAACTGGGATGTGCGACCGCCCTGGAGCTGCAACTACACCACCAATATCAATGTGCAGCAGAATTATTGGGGGGCGGAGGCCGGCAACCTGGCAGAACTGCATGGCCCGATGATCGATCTGATCGAAGGGCTGGCAGATACGGGCAGCAAGACGGCGCGGATGCTGTACGGGCTGGAGGGTTGGTGCGTCCACCATAATAGCGATATCTGGCGCCTTTCATCCCCCGTGGGTGAGGGGGCAGGAAACCCCAACTGGGCCAATTTCGCCCTGGCGGGGCCCTGGCTGGCCCGGCATGTCTGGGAACATTACCTATATAGTCAGGACAGGACATTCCTGTCGCAGCGCGGCTATCGCCTGTTGAAAGGCTGTGCGGAATTCTGCGCCGGCTGGCTGGTGCGCAACCCGCGTGACGGTCTGCTGACCACCGCCCCTTCGATCTCCACCGAAAACCTGTTCCGGGGACCGGATGGGCAGCCCCATGCGGTCAGCGCCGGCTGCACCATGGATATCGCCATGATCCGGGAAATTTTCTCCAGCACCCGTATCGCGGCCGGCATTCTGGGTGTGGATGCGGATTTCGTGGCAAAACTGGAAAGCTTAACGGCGCAGCTACCCCCTTATCGCATCGGGGCCCATGGGCAGTTGCAGGAATGGGAGCAGGATTTCGTCGAGCACGAGCCGGGGCATCGCCACATCTCCCATCTTTACCCGCTGGCACCAGGAAACCAGATCACCCCGCGCGGCACACCGGAACTGGCGCGCGCCGCACGGGTTTCCCTGGAGCGACGGTTGACCGCCGATGGCGGCGCCACCGGCTGGGCGCGGGCCTGGATCATCCAGGTCTTCGCGCGGCTGGAAGATGGCGACAAGGCGATGGAAAATTTCAACGCCTTGCTGAAGATGGGTACTTCCCCCGCATTGCTGGACACGCACCCGAGCGGTATCGGCCCGCTGTTCCAGATCGATGGCAACTTTGCCGGGGGAGCGGGATTGCTGGAAATGTTGCTGCAAAGCCACGCCGGCGAAATTGCCCTGTTGCCGGCTTTACCCAAAGCCTGGGCCAATGGCGGGCGTATCCGGGGTATCCGTGCGCGGGGCGCTGTTACGCTTGATTTCACGTGGAACCAGGGCAAGCTGACCAAAGCAGAGATGACCGCCACCACCGATGGCAGCCATCTTCTGCGTCTGCCGACAGGCCAGAGCCTGCGCCGCGTGACGCGTGGCCGGAAGGCGCATCCGATGGAACGGGAAGGCGATGTCTGGCGGGTGACAATCCGGCAAGGGGAAACCCTTCAACTGCACTTCGCCTGACCGGCCTAGCGGGTAGCATCGCCATGAAAATCCTCATCGCCCCCGACTCCTTCAAGGAAAGCCTTGCAGCCTTTGCGGTGGCGCAGCAGATCGAGGCCGGTATACGGGAGGTGATACCCGATGCCGAATGCCGGCTGGCGCCCATGGCGGACGGGGGCGAAGGCACGGTGCTGGCAATGGTGGCAGCCCTGAATGGCCGGCTGTGCCGGAAAATGGTCACAGGGCCGCTGGGACAGCCGGTCGATGCTGTTTACGGTCTCAGCGGCGCTGGTCATACGGCCATCATCGAAATGGCCGCCGCTGCCGGGCTGGCCCTGGTGCCGTCCGCCCAGCGCAACCCGTCCCGCACCACCAGCTTCGGCCTGGGGGAGTTGATCGTCGATGCGCTGGACCAGGGCGCACGACACCTGATCATCGGCATTGGCGGCAGCGCCACCAATGATGGCGGCGCTGGCATGGCCCAGTCCCTGGGGATCGGCCTGCGCGATGGGGTAGGTGCCCCCCTGCCCTTCGGTGGCGGGGCGTTGGAAAGGCTGGCAGAGATCGACATGACCATGCTGGACAAGCGGCTGTTTGATTGCCGGATCGAAGCGGCATGCGATGTGGATAATCCCCTGACCGGGCCGCGTGGAGCGTCGGCTGTGTTCGGGCCCCAGAAGGGGGCGGATGCCGCCATGGTGAAGCGGTTGGACGCCGGGCTTTCACACTTTGCCAGCATCATCCGGCAGCAATTGGGGGTGGATGTCGCCGCCCTGGCCGGTGGCGGTGCCGCCGGCGGGCTGGGTGCCGGGCTTCATGCTTTCTTGGGGGCGGAGTTGCGGCCTGGGGTGGAGATCATCACTCAAGCCGTGGGACTGCCGGATCTGATCGGCTGGGCCGATCTTATCATCACCGGTGAAGGCCGGCTGGACGGCCAGAGCCTGGGGGGCAAGGTGCCGGTAGGGGTTGCCCGGCTGGCCGCCACCCTTGGCAAGCCTGTGATCGCCATCGCCGGCAGTCTGGGTGACGGGGTGGATGGCTTACGGACGGCCGGGATCACCGCCATGGTCAGCTGCGTTCCCGGTCCCTGCACCCTGGAAGCAGCATTGGGCGGTGCAGCGGAAAATATCCGCCGTACCGCCCGCAATATCGCAGCAATATTGCGCGTCGGGAGCACTGCACAAGGTTGAGGGGATAAGCGCCGCGGGCTCTCAGCCCAGCGCCTCCGCCGGACCAAAAAATTCGTACCGGCGCCGATCCGATGGCAATCCCAACGCGGACAGGGCGCTATCAACGAACTTCATGAAAGGTTTGGGCCCCAGGAAATAAGCATCGGCCGTCGCGGGGACCCAGGCACGCAAATGTTCAAGCGTCGGTCGACCGGCGGGCGCGCCAGGAGCGGCCCCTTCCTCATGCACGATATGGGCGGTGAAATGTTCATGGTCACGTGCCCAGCCCCCGATAAGGTCGGCGAAAGCCTGAACGGCGGGGTTGCGGGCGTAATGGATGAACACCACGTCCCGCCCGCCGGCAGCCAGCGCCGCCTCTGCTATGGCCAGTGTGGGGGTGATGCCCACACCACCACTGATCAAGGCCAGCGGGGCGGTACCGGAGCGCAGGACGAACTCACCGGCGGGCGGGAAAACATCGATCACATCCCCGACCGAAAGTGACTGGTGCAGATGGCTGGAGACCAGCCCCCCTGGCTCCCGCTTCACGCTGATCCGCAGGTCGCGTCCCGTCGCAGCCTGGGAGAGGGAATAGTTGCGCCGTACCTCCTGCCCATCGATCACCAGCCGCAGGCCCAGATATTGGCCCGGCTGATAAGCGATCACCGGCCCGCCATCCATCGGTTCCAGATAGAAGGACGTGATTTCCACGCTCTCCGGCTGTTTGGCCGCGATGCGGAAGGGCCGCGCCCCACGCCAGCCACCGGGGGCGACGGCCAGCCGGTCATATTCCGCCCCTTCCGCCCCGATCAACAGGTTGGCAAGCTGCCAATAGGCCTCTCCCCAGGCGGCGATCACCGCATCGGTGGCGATCTGCGGCCCCAGCACCTCACCGATGGCACGCAGCAGACAGGAACCGACAATCGGATAATGATCAGGCTGAATCTGCAGCGCGACATGCTTCTGGATGATTTGTGCCGGCAGCGCGCCCAGCGCACCCAGATTGTCGATATGCCGGGCATATTGCAGCACCGCATTGGCCAAAGCGCGGGGTTGAGTGCCGCTGGCTTGATGGGCCTGATTGAACAGGGGCCGTACCGCCGCATGCTCACCCAGCATGATCTTATAGAAATGGGTGGTCAGCGCCTCCCCACCGGTTTCCAACAGCGGAACGGTGGCCTTGATGGTGGCGGTCTGTTCGGGGGTCAACATGACGGCGTTATCCTTGGAAGCAGGGTAATGGGGAACGTTCCCGCCAGCCAGGGGCGGGTGCAGCCGGAATGGGGGCGTGGAAGTCTGACGGAAAGGCGGCACCGATCGCCCCCTCTCATCATCCACACTGCAAATCATGCATCTGAGATGCTATATATCAGGCAGAAACATAAGATGCAATATAGATGCATGTTTTAGGAGTCCGCTTTGCGCCTGACCCGCTTTTCCGATTATGCCGTGCGTGTCATGCTGTTCCTGGCGGCGCATCCCGACCGGCTCTGCTCCATCGCCGAAATCGCAAAGGCTTACGATATCTCACAAAACCACCTGATGAAGGTGGTGAGCGATCTGGCCGGCAACGGCTATATCCAGTCATTGCGCGGTCGCAGCGGCGGCATCCGGCTGGCCCGGTCGGCGGGGGAAATCAATATCGGTCGGTTGATCCGGCATACGGAAGGCCAGATCGATCTGGTGGGCTGTGCGGAGTGCAAGCTGGCAGGCGCCTGCCACCTGCCGGGGCCGCTGGATCTGGCGCTGAACGCCTTCTTCGCCGTGCTGGAGCGCTATTCCCTGGCCGACGCGCTGGGGGATGGCGGCGGGGTGCGGCTGTTGGACCGGCTGGAACCAGCGCATAAGTGACCGGCCCACACGGTCAGAACGCGCCACCCCCTTCCACATGGCTGCGGGCAAAGCGGCGCGCCTCCGTCACCAGCGCAGCGCTCAACGGTGTCATCGGTTCCCGGTTGGGCACCACCAGCCCGATTGTATGCACGGCATCCGGCTCCACAATGGGGATACCGCGGATCGGGTCCGTCAGGCCCAGGGTGATGGCCAGCACCTCCGGCATCACGCTGGCCCATTTGCCGGTGCGCACATGGGAAAACAGCACGATCATCGAATTGCTTTCCAGCGTCGGGGCCGGACGGGCACCCGCACCCAGCAGCAGCCGGTCGATGATGCGGCGGTTCTGCATGTCCGGCGTCAGCAAGCAGAGCGGGATGTGCCCCACCTCCGCCCAGGTCACCTGATCGCGGTCGCCCAGCGGGCTGTCGCGGGAGGTGAGCAGCCGGTAATGTTCACGGTAAAGCGGAATGGAGCGCACACGGCCCAGCGGCTCGTTATCCAGGTAGGTCAGGCCGGCATCGATCTCCAGATTCTCCAGCATACCCAACACCTCCTGCGATGTGCGGGACAGGATGGAGAAATGCACACCCGGATGGCGTTCACGGTAAGGGGTGGTCAAGGCCGACACCATGGCGAGCGCCGTTGGGATGGCGGCCACGCGCAAATGCCCCATCAAACCATGACGCAGGGCATACACCTCCTGCCGCATGGCACGCATATCGCTGACGATGCGGCGTGCCCAATCCAGCACGCGGTCGCCCTCTGGCGTCAGGCCCAGGTAACGCGCGCCCCGGTTCACCAACAACACACCCAGCGTATCCTCCAACTGCTTGATCCCGGCGGAGAGGGTGGGCTGGGTAACGCCGCAGGCCTCCGCCGCCTTGCCGAAATGCTGTTCGCGGGCCAGCGCGATGAAGAATTCCAGCTTGTCGATCACCGCAGGGAAGCTCCAGTTGGGAAACGGTCCATCAGGGTGGCACCGTTGACCGGGCGGTGCAATGTCGCAAAGAAAAAGGGCGGCCCCAGCGGACCGCCCTTCCCCAAAAATTCAGCGCGGTTACGACCGGATCAGAACCGGACGCGGGCGCCCGTGATCACGCCGAACACGTCCTGGTAATCAGCCGTGACTGTGTTGTATTCGTGATTGCGCACGCCGATATAGAAGTCGGCAGCGAACGCATCCACCGTCTGCACCACCGAGGCGCCATAGGCCTTGGCACGGCTGCTGACGCCCGTGGTGTCATTCTGGCGATAGTAATCCACGGCAAAGGCAGTGGCGCCGACGCTGGTCAGTTTGGCGATATAGCCCAGCTTGCCATAGTAATATTCGGTATCCGCCGTGCCCAGGTCACGGGTACCGCCAGCCGCCGTCACGTTGAAGCCGTTGGCGAACCTGACGGAGAAGGAACCGCTGGTCTGGCTGTCGAAGCCGGTGCGGCTGTCATTGTCGGCATAACCAACGCCGGCTGCCACCTCGGTATCACCGATCTTGCCATTATAGCGCAGGGCCGCATCGGTGGCGCCACCTTCCAGCACCGAACCGGACACCACGAAGCCGCCAGCGAAGGTCGGGCTGTCATAGCGCACGCGGTCGTCGCGGTTAAGCCCGTCCAGGTTGTTGAAGGCGCTATTGATGGTGGTAGTGCTGATCGCATCCGTCCGCTTGTTGCGGAAGGCGATGCCGCCGAAGGTGGCGCCGACATCGGAATAGCCCAGCAGCGTGCCGGTGCCCGACAGGTCGATTTCGGCAATCACGTTGGTGGCCGTGTCACCCTGGCCCACCCAGACACGTCCCAGCTGCTTGTGCTGGACCCAGAATTCCATCTTGCGTTCGTTGAAGCTGAAGGTACCGCTGTCGGTGCGCAGGCCGGTGGTGCGGCTGGCAGCTGAGGCGGCCTCCAGCTCGATATCGGTGCCGGCGGTCCAGTTATCGTCCAGCGCGGCAGCGCCGGTGAAGCGGATGCGGGTGGACGAACCGGAATTATCGACATGCGCGGCATCGGTATCCACGCCATCATCGGCCAGGATGACAGCGCGACCAACCTGACCGCTGAGCGTCAGCTTCACCTTGGAATTGCCGGACTGGGTGATCTGCGGCGCCTTAAAGGCCGACGCGGCCACCAGCGGCACGTCCTGGCTGGCGGGCTTTGCGACAGTGGCGGAGCCGGCGGCAGCCGGTGCGCTCGTCGGGGCCTTTTCCAGCTTTTCAATGCGGGTCAGCAGCTGCTGCACCTGCGCGCGCAGGGCCGACACCTCATCGGGGGAGGCTGCCGCCTGGGCAAAGGCGGGGGCGGCGGTCATGGTCAGGGCGGCACCGGCGGCCAGCGCCAGCAGCGAACGATAGGACTTCATGTGATTTCCCTTCAGTGGATTTTATGATTACGAAGGCATCAGGGCAGCAAAAAGCCCCGGCACGGCACGTTGACCGCGCATTCCTGCGCCATTCATTGATGCTTGTTGTTCTGCACCGGCACCGCATTCTGGCGGCATTACGGTTCAGGTTGGTGCGCTCATCGGCAACAACAGCTCATGATTCGGTGTCTCCCCCGGAAGGCGTCCGACACCACGAACGACTTCGTGGCTCTTTAGCGTTTGGTAACGCGGTGCCAAGTGGCTCTTCAGCAAATGCTCGCGGATCAGCCCACCCCGGCTGTCATCAATCAGATTGACTTTCTAACCACTACGCTGTCAATAGGGTTACAGTTTTTTTACAACATATGCTCCATGCGAAATATGGACGCCCGCATTCCCCGTTTCCCGTGCAAAGCGGACACTGGCGGCGGGGGCGGGTTTGCGCTATCCCCTGTGCCCAGCCACACCGGTTTTGTTCTTGAGACATGATATGACGAACTGCCATTGCGGCTCCGGCCGCCCCTTTGACGAATGCTGCGGTCCTTACCTGTCGGGGGCGTCTGTGCCGCCGACGCCGGAAGCACTGATGCGCTCGCGCTATTCCGCCTTCGCCACCGCCAACGTCGCCTATCTGGGCGAAACCCTGCTGCCCGGCACGCAGGATGATTTCGACGCCGATCAGGTGACGGAATGGGCGAAGAACAGCCAGTGGACCGGGCTGGAAGTGCGCTCCACCGCCGATGGCAAGGATGCCGACGAGGCGTTCGTGGAGTTCGTCGCCAAGTTCGTCATGGATGGCAAGGAACTGATCCACCACGAAACCGGCCGCTTCCAGAAGCAGGATGGCCGCTGGTGGTATGTGGATGGCATCATGGGCCAGCGCCCGCGCACCGTGGTGAAGGTGGGGCGCAACGATCCCTGCATCTGCGGGTCGGGCAAGAAATACAAGAAGTGCTGCGGGGCCTGATGTTCCCTTGTCACAGCCCGCCCGCCAAAGGCGGGTTGTGATAGCCGCTGCCTATCATCCCGATCAGATCAATCGATTTCCCTGTTGCGGCCATTTGGGACAGACTGCAGGCAATTCGGATATTGATCGGGAATGATCCAATGCAGCAGCGTAAATCTGCGGAAAAAGTTTACCATGCCCTGCGTCAGCACGGGGCCGGCCTTGTGGCCAAAGGGGAACAGCTGATCATTGAAGGTTCCGCGCCGGCGGATATCTTGATGCAGGCGCACCGCCATCGGCGCACATTGCTGGCAATGGTGCGCATGAAAGCCTGACCCGCCCGGAACCCCCAAAGGATATCGTGCCACAAGCCCCCTCCCCCCACCTGCCCGCCGGTCATCCGCCCGTAAAGACGCCGCGTGTCGGCGTATTGTTGGTCAATCTCGGCACGCCGGAGGGCACCGATTATTGGTCGATGCGGCGTTATCTGTCGGAATTCCTGTCCGACCGCCGGGTGGTGGAGGTGCCGCGGCTGATCTGGCAGCCGATCCTGCAGGGTATCATCCTGACCTTCCGGCCCAAGAAAAGCGGCCATGCCTATGCCGGCATCTGGAACCGGGAACGGGATGAAAGCCCGCTGAAAACCCATACGCGCGAACAGGCCCGCCTGCTTTCCGCCGCGATGGCTGCCCGCCACGGCGATGGCGTGGTGGTGGAATGGGGCATGCGCTACGGCCACCCGTCCACCGCTGCCGCGCTGGAGAGGCTGACGGCGGCGGGGTGTGAGCGCATTTTGCTGTTCCCGCTCTATCCGCAATATAGCGCCACCACCACGGCGACTGCCTGCGATCAGGCATTTCGCGCATTGATGGGCATGCGCCGCCAGCCGGCGTTGCGCACGGTGCCGACATATCATGACGAACCGGCCTATATCAGCGCGCTCGCCACCAGCGTTCGCGACCATCTGGCCGGACTGGACTGGACACCCGATCTGCTGATCACCAGCTTCCACGGGCTACCCAAGGCCTATCTGGAAAAGGGCGATCCCTATCATTGCTATTGCCTGAAGACGGCGCGGCTGCTGCGGGAAGAGCTGGGCTGGCCGGCGGATAAGCTGCGCCATGCCTTCCAGTCCCGCTTCGGCCGCACCGAATGGCTGCAGCCCTATCTGGAGCCAATGGTGAAGGCCCTACCGGAACAGGGTGTTAAGAACCTGGCCATCATGGCGCCTGCCTTCGTCAGCGACTGTGTGGAGACGCTGGAGGAAGTAAACCAGGGTATCCGGGAGACATTCCTTACCGCTGGGGGGCAGAATTTCACTTACATTCCCTGCCTGAACAGCAGCCCGGCCCATATCGACCTGCTGGTCCGCCTGACAGAACGGGAACTGGGGGGCTGGGTTTAACCCAGCCCACAATCCTGCAACCAATCCCGTACCCTACCCGGCAAAAATGATCGTGTTCCGCGTGCCAAACCCTGGCACGCGGTTTGCTTGAAGAACACTCAGTTGGAAAATTCTTCAGGCGAAAGAAGCAACAATGGGCACGACAATCACCCTGCCGAACTTCACCGGTCCGGTCAGCGCACTGACGCCGCAGAAGATGTCGATGCTGAGTGCCGCCCAGATCCGCACGTTCGAACTGGATGATATCGCGTCGCTGACAAAACCGCAGATCGCCGCCATTTCGGTGAAGCAGATCAGCGGGCTGACCACCACCCATATCCAGGCGCTGAACAGCAACCAGATCGGTTTCACGGCCGCCCAGCTGGCTGCATTGAGCGAAGAACAGTTCAACGCTTTCGAGGCTGACGATTTTTCTGCCATGACCGTCAGCCAACTGCGCGGCCTCACCCCGCGCGAGGTGGCATTATTGACCCCTGAAAAAATTGCCGCCCTGTCGACAGCGCAGGTGGCATCCCTGACCGCCCCGCAGCTGAAGGCACTGACCACCAGCCAGATCGCCAGCTTCAGCACCAGCCAGACCAGTGCGCTGACCAGCAGCCAGATCGCCGCCCTGACAGGCGATCAGCTGAATGCCCTGACACAGGATCAGGTTGCAGCCCTTTCCGTCGGTCAGTTGAAGGGATTGACAGCGGGACAGATGCGGCTGTTGAACACCACGCAGCTGGAACGGCTCAGTTCCAGCCAGATGGCGGGATTCACCTCTGTTCAGGTGCGCAGCCTGAATGTGTCGCAGCTGAACGCGCTGTCCAGCACCACCTGGCAGAATTTTACCGCCAGCCAGATCGGATCCTTGACGGCAACCCAGGTGAAGGGGCTGGATGCCACCCTGCTGGCCAGCCTGCCGGAGGACAAGTTCAGGGGCTTCACCTCCAGCCAGCTGGCCGCGCTCACCACCAGCCAGTTCCAGAACCTTTCTGCCGAACAGATCGGCAGCCTGACCGCCGCCCAGATGCGCGGTCTGACCCAGCCGCAGCTGGGGTCGCTGACAGAAGGGCAGATGGCGTCCTTCTCTGCCGGTCAGTTGGCCAATCTTTCCGTCGCCCAGGTGAAATGGCTGCCGGCGGACAAGATGACCTCGCTCAGCACCGACCAGATCAGCGGACTGAACGGGGCCCAGATGGCCTCGCTGACAACCACCCAGTTCCAGGGTCTCAGCGCCGACCAGATCGGCACGCTGACGGCCGCCCAGATGGCCAATGTCGGGCCGATCAAGCTGGCCGCCCTGACCGATGAGAAGCTGGCGGCCCTGACATCCACGCAATTATCGGCCCTGACCGCCAGCCAGGTGCGCGCCCTGACGACCACACAGCTGGCCAGCCTGACCGACGACCAGTTCGGCAGCCTGGGCAAGGCGCAGTTGACCGCCCTGTCGGCCACACAGATGAAGGCGCTGCCCGAAGGCCGTCTGACAACCCTGTCGACCAACCAGATATCCGCCCTCTCCGCCTCCCAGATCACGGCGCTGACCGATGGACAGATCGCCGTGCTGAATAGCGGCCAGATTGGGGCGCTGACAGCGGCACAGTTGCGCGCCCTGACGACCACCCAGGTCGGCCTGCTGGACGGTGGGCAGTTGGCTGCCCTGTCAACCACCCAGGTCGCCGCCCTCAGCCCAGGGCAGGTTCGGGGCATTTCCACTGAACGGCTTGGTGATGTGGCAACCACGCAGGTGGCGGCACTGACACCTGCGCAGGTCAGTGCCATCAGCCCTACCCAGATGACGGCGCTTACCGCCGGCCAGCTTGCTGCCATGTCATCCACCCAAGTACGCAGCTTCGCCGCCGCCCAGGTCGGCGCCATTACGGCAGAACAGATTTCCACCATCGGCAGCGACGTGCTTGCCACCCTGACCGCCGTGCAGTTGAGAGGGCTTTCCAGCAGCCAGACCGCCGCCTTGGGCCAGACCCAGCTGGAAGCATTCAGCCGGGCGCAGTTGGCCGGCCTGACCACCGGGGCACTCAGCGGTCTCACCAATGTGCAGCTTTCCTGGCTGACCGGCACGCAGTTGGGCGGGCTGACCGCGGGCCAGATCGCCTCCCTGAATGACGGACAGGTGTCGGGGCTTTCCACTGACATGCTGGCCGGTCTCACCAACCAACAGATCAAGGGCCTGACCGCCACAGCCATCGGCGCACTGTCCGCCGATCAGGTGGCCGCGCTGACCAGCGAGCAGGTGGCCAACCTGACCACCACGCAAATCCGTGGCCTCAGCGACAACCAGATGACAGCGCTGAGCACCAGCCAACTCGCCGGTCTGTCAGCCTCCAGCATCGCCAGCCTGACCACCACGCAGATATCCTCGCTGACCGGGGAGCAGATCGCCAGCCTGTCGGAGGCCCAGATGAAGGGCATGACCGCTGGCCAGATCGGTTCCCTGCAGGCCGAGGAAGTGATCGCACTCACCACCAGCCAGGTGAGCCTGTTGTCCGCCGCGCAGGTGAAGGCGTTGACCACAGACCAGATCGCCGTACTGGCCGGCACCCAGATGGCGGCCTTGTCCACCACCCAGCTGGCGGCCCTCAGTTCCAATCAGATCAACGCCATCAGCGGTGAACAGCTGGGTGCCTTGTCCGCCACCCAGTTGGCGGGGCTTGCTGCCGGGCAGCTGGGTGGCCTGTCGCCGGAAAAGGTTGCCCTGCTGACACCGGGTCAGATCGGCGGCATGACGGTGAACCAGATCAAAAGCCTGACCACCATCCAGCTGAACAGCCTGACCGAAGAACAGATCGGTGCGTTGACCGCCGACCAGCTGGGTGGCCTCAGCAATGCCCAGGTCGCGGGGTTGAACAGCGAGTTCATGAGCCGGCTGAACAGCACCCAGTTCGCCGGCCTGACCGCCACCCAGTTCGGTGCCATGACCGCCGATCAGTTGAATTCCTTTAGCGATGAGCGGTTCGCGGAAATCTCCGTCAGCCAGCTTTCGGGCCTGACCGCCGGCCAGATCGGCAATCTCAGCCAGACCCGTATCGCCGCCATCGGGGCCGAACAGTTCGCCAGCTTGACCGTGGGTCAGTTGGCGGGGCTGAAAGCCGAACAGGTGGCCGTGCTGCGCACCGACACGCTGAATTCGCTCTCCGTGGTGAAGTTCGCCGCCCTGACGCCCAGCGCCATCGGCGGGCTGAACACGACCCAGATCACCGGCCTCAATCCCGAGCTGCTGGCGGGGATGACAGCACCCCAACTGGCCGGCCTGTCTACGGACCAGTTCGCGCTGCTGTCGCCCGAACAGCTGGCCAGCCTGACCGATACCCAGATTTCCGGCCTGACGGCAGCCCAGCTGGCGACGCTCAGCCCCGGTCAACTGGGCGGCCTGACCCCCGCCCAAATGGCGGCCCTGCCAAAGGCCGCCATCTCTGGCCTGACGGACGGCCAGATCGCCGCGCTGTCGCCCGAGCAGGTGGCCGGCCTGACCACGGCCCAGATCGCCCTGTTGAGCCCGGCGCAGATCGGCGAGTTGCTGCCCGAACAGGTGGCCCAGCTGACCGTGGCACAAGTACAGGCCCTGTCGGCCAGCCAGCTTGCCGCCATCGATGCCGGTAGCATGCCCATGCTGACCCAGGGCCAGCTGCAGGGGTTGAGCACCACGCAGATCGCCGGCCTGTCCGCCAATCAGGTGAATGCCCTGACGTCGGAACAACTGCCTTGGCTCAGCGCCGGTCAACTGGCCGCCATCAGCACAACCGCCGCCGCCGGTCTGCGCGGTGAGCAGCTGGATACCCTGTCGGCCAGCCAGTTCGGTGCCCTGACCGCCGCACAGATCAAGGTGGTTCCCCCTTCCCAGATCGCTGCCCTTTCCGATACCAAGCTGGCCCAGCTGACCACCAGCCAGATGGCCGGGTTGACGGCGGCCCAGGTCAATGCCCTGAACACGTCCCAGATCGGGCTCTTCACCGTCAACCAGATCGGCGCGCTTGGCAGCAGCGTCATCACCTCCCTTTCCGCCGGCCTGTTGAACGCCTTCAGCGATACGCAGATTGCCGGGTTGACCGCCACCCAGGTCGGTGCCATGACGCCGGAGCAGATCGCCGCCCTGCAGACGGACAAGCTGGATAGCATCGTCAACAACCAGTTGGCCGCCCTGACCCCCGCCCAGATCGGCGCCATGACGGAAGCGCAGATCCAGTCGCTGGGCGGGACCAGCATCACCGCCCTTTCCGCCGCCCAACTGGGGGGCCTGACCGCCACCCAGGCCGGTGCGCTGTCATCCAGCCAGATACCGGCCCTGACCACCGCCCAGGTGGCTGGCCTGTCCACCGGCTTCATCGGTGCCCTTGGGACGGCGCAGTTTGCGGCATTGACCGGAACGCAGTTGAACGCCCTGACCAGCACACAGATGACGGCCTTGACCCCTGCGCAGGTGGGGGCCCTGACGCCGACCCAGGTGGGGCTGATCAATGTCAGCCATCTGAACCAGTTCACCGCCACCCAACAGGCAGCGTTGACCGGCACACAGCTGCAGGATCTGACCACCACACAGGTGGCCGGCCTGTCCACCACCTTCCTGGGACGGCTGACCACCGATCAGGTGGCCAACATGCTGACCAATCAGGTACAGGCGCTGTCAGCGTCCAGCCTGGGAGCCATTCCCAGCAGTTCGCTGGCGGCGATTGGGACGGCGCAGCTTGCGGGGCTGTCTTCCACCCAGGTGGCGGGGCTGACCAGCGGCCAGCTGCAGGCGCTGACCAATACACAGCTCCAGGCACTGTCCCCCAGCGCCATGCCCGGCCTGACAGGCACGCAGCTGTCGTCGCTGCTGCGGGTACAGTTGCGGGCATTGACCAGCGATCAGGTGGCAGCCTTGACCCCATCCCAGATCGGCAGCATGGGCGCCAGCCAGTTTGCCAATTTCACCGCCAGCCAGATGCAATCGCTGACCAGCAGCCAGTTCACCCAGGTAACGGCCGCACAGCTGGCAGCGGTGGGGACCACCCAGTTTGTCAGCCTGACCACCAGCCAGATCGGCCAGCTGACGGCCAGCCAGATCAGCGGCCTGACCGTCGAACAGGTAGCGGTGATGACGACGGACCAGATCGCCGCCCTGTCCACCTATCAGATCGAAGCCATGTCCAACAAACAGGCCAGCGCCTTCACCTCTGCCCAGTTGAGCGGGATGACAACAGCCCAGCAGAACGCCGTGACAAGCGCATTGGCATAATACCCACCCGCCGAGGGTTTGACCCTTGGCAGGTTGGAGGCTGGCGACCGCCAGCCCGGTGCTCGTGCGCCGTGAAGCCAAGCTGCCAGATGGCAGCGCCCGGCGCATGAGGGAACGCGAAATCTGCCTTGATCGGTCACGATCAAGGCAGATTGGCATAATACCAACCTGCCGAGGGTTTGACCCTTGGCAGGTTGGAGGCTGGCGACCGCCAGCCC
>Ga0066602_10001449_pt1 | contig 15943 bp, 15 predicted proteins | sample Higcelweek5metaG_FD_59481 | JGI IMG/M metagenome (GOLD analysis project Ga0066602, IMG submission 59481) | Freshwater pond sediment microbial communities from the University of Edinburgh, under environmental carbon perturbations - High... | ecosystem: Environmental > Aquatic > Freshwater > Pond...
CATCTGCTCATTCAAATAATATTCGCGCTGCGTCTTTTCCATCTGCTTTTTGACGCGCGTACGGATTTTCTTTTCGACCTGAAGAACGCCGATTTCGCCTTCCATATGGCCAAAAATCTTTTCGAGACGATCGTTGACCGACGCCGTTTCCAAAAGCGTCTGCTTTTCGGAAATCTTGAGCGCCAAGTGCGAGGAGATCGTGTCCGCCAGACGTTCCGGCTCTTCGATCTGACCGACCGTGACCATAACTTCGGGCGGGATTTTCTTGTTGAGCTTGATATATTGCTCAAACTGGCTCACGACCGCGCGCGAAAGCGCATCAAGCTCAGCCTTATCGCCCACGAACTCGTCCACGGGTTCTGCCAAAGCCTGGAAGAACGAGGGGTTTTCCGCAAAGCGGATCACGCGCGCACGCGCGCCGCCTTCAACCAAAACCTTGACCGTGCCGTCCGGCAGCTTCAAAAGCTGCAAGATCGTACCAATCGTGCCAAGCGTGTACAGATCGCCTTCAGCCGGATCGTCCTGCGCCGCGTCCTTTTGCGTCAAAAGCAGGATTTGCTTATCCTCTTGCATCACATCTTCGAGCGCGCGCACCGATTTCTCACGGCCGACAAAAAGCGGCACGATCATATGCGGAAACACAACGATATCGCGAAGCGGCAAGACCGGATAAAGTGCGCCAGACGGCGATTCTGCGACCATAAAGAATCCTTTCAACCTAAGGGGTTACGCTCTTATTGCCGCGCGACCCCAAATCACCGCGTCAGCATGCCCGATCCCGCTTGGAAAAGCAGCAAGAATCGCGAGAAGAAAGGCATGAAGGATAAGTGGGGACGGTCTTGACGTCTTTCAAGGCCTTATCCCGAACCGACGCCTTATCTAAGCGGTCTATAACGTTTTTTTGTTAGCAATGGGCGTTTGTTTACCATAGAATCCATGAACGTACCGTTCCGCCATCAATTCGATTGCCTTGAAAGTTTTGAGCAGAGACCGTCGCTCCATGCCCCTTCGCCGTCTTCTCTTTTTCTTCATCGCTCTCTTTTTACTGAGCCTCCAGTCAAGCTGGGCCGCCGAATCCACAAATGTCGGTGATTCGTGCACGGGCGCTTTATCGCGGGGCGATTGGGACACCATCTTTCAATGTGTCAGCAGCTCATGGAAGCGCGCGCCGCTTTGGCTTGGCACGTCTTCGGACACCTGCGATTCCAGCCACGCCGGGATCATTCAATGGAACGGCAGCGATTTTACAGGCTGCAACGGCACAAGCTGGACGTCCCTTGTCGCCGCTGGCGGCAACGATTCCTATACAAAGCTTTTGTTGCATATGGATGGCACCAACGGCGGCACGACGTTTACGGATAGCTCAAGCACAGCCAACAGCGTAACCCCCACCAGCGCCACGACCTCAACCGCAGCCAGCAAATTTGGCGGAGCGAGCGCCCTGTTCACCGGCTCCAGCAGTTATCTGAGCATTCCAAACTCAACCAACTGGGATTTCGGTAGCGGCGATTTCACCATTGACGCTTGGGTCTATTTCAATGGATTCAGCTCGAGCAGCTATCAATATTTCTACTCACAAGCCATCCTCAACAGCACACACCTTCAATTTGGCTATAATAATTCAGCTGGAATGGACTATGAAGATTCGGTCGGCTGCACCTTTACACAAGGCTCGACATCCGGCTGGACGACAGGCACATGGTATCATGTCGCGCTCGTTCGCTATGGCACGACAATGACGATGTATCGCAACGGAACGGCCCTCGCGACAAAGACTTGTTCCGTCGCCCTCCCTTCCGTTGGAACAACGCTTTACGTCGGCGCTGCACTGGCAGGTTACCATTACCTCAATGGGTATATCGACGAATTGCGCGTCTCCAAGGGCGTCGCCCGCTGGACGACCAGCTTCACCCCGCCAGGGAGGGCTTACAATTGAAGAGGCTTTCTATGTTTCGCTCACTCGCTTTTCTTCTTTTGCTCTGCCTCGCCCTTCCCGCGCCTGCGGCGCACGCGGCGGAATCGACGACTGTCGGGGCTGCTTGTTCCGGAAATCTGAACCGCGTCGATTGGGACGCTGTCTTTCAATGCGTCAGCAGCGTTTGGAAACGCGCCGCTTTGTGGATTGGCGCTTCGTCCGACACCTGCGATTCCAGCCATGCGGGCCAGATTCAATGGACAGGCACGGCGTTTCTTGGCTGTGACGGATCGAACTGGAATTCACTAGGCGGCACGACGGGCTGTGGTGCGGGAGGCCCCAGTTCCTTTAGCTTCACAGATCAAACGGGCATCGCCCTCTCAACAACAGTCACAAGCAACGCCGTCACATTGAGCGGCAACAGCACCGTGCCTTGGGCCGCCGTTTGCGGCACGGGCTGCACAGGCATTTTGAAAAACGGCACAAGCGTTGGCACCTCTGGTGTTTTCAATTCCGGCGATACCATCGCCATCACACAAACATCGTCTTCATCCGGTTCGACAGCGACAACAGCCGCTCTTTCCGTGGGAGCGACCACAGCAGGAACATGGACGGTCACAACAGCAAACATAACAAAGACGGGATCTGGCACTAGCGCGGACCCTTGGATTGTTAACAGCGGCGCGATGACTTCCTGCTACGCACTCAAAAATACCACAAGCCAAACAACAGATGGCGTGTATCAAGTTACCTTATCAAGCGGAAAGAATAACGTTTATTGCGATATGACGAAAGATGGTGGTGGCTGGACGTTGGCTGTAGGCATTCAAGGGGCAACGCATGACCATCTCAATACAGCCGCCGTTACTCCGACAAATCTAACTTCTACTTCTGGATATGGGAAGTTCTCCGACGCTGATATTAATGGGTTGAAAAGCAGCACAAGCCCAGCCTTCAGACTCTATTGCAGTTCTACGACAGGTTACTGGCAAACGGGCTGCACCTTTGCATCGACAACCGTAGCCTCGGATACTTGTGTCGCGATGGCCAGCACATATGGGGGAACCTATGTTGGTACAACCGCGCAAACAAATATCATTGGGCTCGCCGACGGCAACCAAGGCACTGCTGAACGTCTCATTTATGGTGACTCCTATGGACCTGCGCCAGGCTGCGACACAGCGGCAACGAGTTGGGGCCAATCAGGTACATTGTGGATACGGTAACGAGAGGCCTATCGTGAAGAAGATATTCGACAATGCCGCTGCGTTTCACGAGTTAGGCCTATCCATCACAAAACAACCATCTTTCCTGCGCAGCTAACAGCCAAAGCTGCGCAGGAAAAAGACGCGAAACCGCGTCATTATTTCATATCTTTTTGTGTTTCTCACCCGCCCCACCTAAAAAAACAAGCTCTGGCTATCAGCGAAAAACAGGACCGCCACCGAAGGCGGCCATGTTCCTTACCACAAAGTAAAGGGCCGCGATTTGTCTTAATGATGAATCCCCGGCAAATCCCTAGGCAAAAAAAGACACAGTTCTTGACGCATTGCAGCAAGGGGCAGCTGAAAGCTTTTTTGCTCGTTGAGGCGACCATGCTTCTCGTGATTAGAATAAAGACATTATAGGTGCGTTGATATTTGTGAGGTTTCCATGAAAACAAGCTGCTTCATCCGAACAAAAAGGGGCGTCTTTCCGCTTGGCTTTATGAGCCTTCTTCCTCTGGCCCCAAGCGCTGCTTTGGCAAGCGCTTCGGCAAGCGGCGCTGATATTTCAGGACCAGGCGCTTTTCTCGGCGCTTTCTTGGGCGCGTTTTTGGGCATCACCCTCCTGCATTTTGAATCCAATATTCCCGGCCTTTTTATTCCGGCCTTGGGGCTTATTGGTTCACTTGTCGGCTCGCTCGCCCCGCACTTGATATATTAGAAGAAGTCCTAACTCTAATCTCTCACAGACACCCCGGTCAGCGCCGGGCGTTTTTTGCTAACGGCTAGACCCTTATACTTTTCGTCATTTCCGCGACCTGTCGCGCCGAAGCCCTCTAGGGGCGTAGGGGGAAAGCGGAAATCACGTTTTCTTTTATCCCAAAACCAAACGGGATTCCGAGTTTGCGCCCCGGCTTAGCGTCGTCCCGCGCCCCGGAATGACACCTGCGGTGAGCTTTTATAAAAACGCCCCCCCCCACATGAAGGCCGTATTTGACAATACGTCCCCAAACAAAAAAGCCCCCGTCCAAAGACGAGGGCTTTCTTATAGAAAGAAGACGGCCTTTACGCGCTAGCGCCGCCAGCTTCTTTGATTTCCTTTGTTTCGCCATGAACGACGATCGGCTGAGACTTGCCTTCGACAACATCCTTGTTGACGACGACTTTTTCGATGCCTTCCGAACCCGGCAAATCAAACATGGAATCAAGCAAAACGTTTTCCATGATTGAGCGCAAACCGCGCGCGCCTGTTTTCCGTTCGATAGCTTTCTTGGCGATCGCCGTCAAACCATCTTGCGTCACGTCCAAACCGATGCTTTCCATTTCGAACAAACGCTGGAACTGTTTGACAATGGCATTCTTCGGACGCGTCAAAATATCGATGAGCGCAGATTCGTCCAGATCCGTCAGCGTCGCCACGACCGGCAAACGACCGATGAACTCGGGGATCAAACCGAATTTCAGCAAATCGTCCGGTTCGGTTCCCAAAAGGATATCGCCCACGCGGCGATCTTCCGGCCCGCGCACATCTGCGCCAAAACCGATTGACGAACCACGTCCGCGCGCGGAGATAATCTTATCAAGGCCCGCAAACGCGCCGCCGCAGATGAACAAAATGTTCGTCGTGTCGACTTGCAAAAATTCCTGTTGCGGATGCTTGCGCCCCCCTTGCGGCGGCACGGCGGCAACCGTGCCTTCCATGATTTTCAGCAAGGCTTGCTGCACGCCTTCGCCCGACACGTCGCGCGTGATCGAGGGATTGTCCGATTTACGGCTGATCTTATCGATTTCGTCGATATAAACGATGCCACGCTGCGCGCGTTCAACGTTGTAATCAGCCGCCTGTAAAAGCTTCAAAATGATATTTTCGACGTCTTCGCCGACGTAACCGGCTTCGGTCAAGGTCGTCGCATCAGCCATCGTAAACGGCACGTCGATGATACGCGCCAGCGTTTGCGCGAGCAGCGTTTTACCGCAACCCGTAGGTCCGACAAGCAGAATGTTAGATTTCGAAAGTTCAACATCGCCGCCGCGCGCGCCCGCCGCAAGCCGCTTATAGTGGTTATGAACGGCAACAGAGAGCACGCGCTTGGCATGTTCTTGCCCGATTACATATTCGTCGAGAACGTTCTTGATCTCACGCGGCACAGGAATACCATCGCGCGTTTTGACGAGCGAGGTCTTGCTCTCCTCGCGGATGATCTCCATGCAAAGCTCGACGCACTCATCGCAGATAAAGACCGTCGGCCCCGCGATAAGCTTGCGCACCTCGTGCTGGCTTTTGCCGCAAAAGGAACAATAGAGCGTATTCTTGGTATCGCCGCTTTTCGTCATGGAAGACGTTCTCCGTTTTCTATGCCAAAGCGCTTACCTGCGCTTCGGCCTTTTCGAGCTTTCCCCACCCTAACGCGGGGTCGTTACCTGTTTATTAATCTTCTTTTTTCTCTTCGTCAGACCCTGCCGGGCGCGTGGCGACAACTTCGTCAATCAACCCAAAGGCCTTGGCTTCTTCTGGCGACATAAAGTTATCGCGGTCAACAGCCGCCGAGATGACGTCAAAAGACTGGCCTGTATGCTTGACATAAATTTCGTTCAAGCGTTGGCGCAATTTGATGATTTCGCGCGCTTGGATTTCGATATCCGAAGCCTTACCCTGCGCGCCGCCCGAAGGTTGATGGATCATGATGCGGCTGTTGGGCAACGAGAACCGGCGCCCCTTTTCACCGCCGCAAAGGAGCAGCGAGCCCATGGAGCAAGCCTGTCCCATGCAAACCGTCGTAACGGGGCTTTTGATATATTGCATTGTGTCGTACATCGCCATGCCCGACGTGACAACGCCACCCGGTGAGTTGATATACAGCGAGATTTCTTTCTTCGGGTTCTCGGATTCCAAGAACAAGAGCTGGGCGCAAACAAGGCTGGAGATATGATCCTCAACCTCGCCCATCAGGAAAATGATGCGTTCCTTCAACAGGCGCGAGAAAATATCGTACGACCGCTCGCCGCGCGCTGTCTGTTCAATCACCATAGGAACGAGATTGGAGACAACCTCAAGAGGGTCACGATCGCGAATGGTCATAGAGAATAACTCCTGTCAGAAGACCGACTGAAACGCCCTAAGGCGCGCTGAAGAAACGAGAAAACAGGAAGAGAAGCCTTCCTGTCTATTAAGAGATAGATGAATCACATTGAAGCGACCCATGCAAGGAGCAAAATAGAGGGCTTAGCCTCTCAGGGCAAGAGGCGTTCTTAACCCCCTGCCTTTCTTGGGTTTGCGCGTCCTTTCGCACGCAGAACGTTTAGACAATCCTCAGGCTAGGGTCAGGACCCTAGGCCGCCGCTCCGTGCATAGGCCGTCATTGCGAGCGACTTGTCGCACCGAAGCCCCGTAGGGGCGTAGGGGGAAGCGAAGCAATCCAGAGTCGTAAAGGCAAACATTTATTCTAAGAACCCTGGATGCCCGCCTTACGCGGGCATGACGATTGTTTTTAATGGCGAAGCCGTTAGCAAAAACAGCCCTGCGCAGGCAGCTGCGCAGGCAGCGGCACATGAGAAAACCATAAAAAAGGCGGCCCGCAATGGAGCCGCCTTTTTTCATTCTGCGACGAAAGCCTTAATCTTCCATCTTCTCGGGCAGATGGATCAGCTCTTCGGCATCAATCTTCTTTTCCGTGATCTTGGCCAAAGCCAAAACGAAATCGACAACCTTGTCTTCCAAAAGCGGTGCGCGCAAACGTTCAATCGCGCCCGGGTTCTTGGTGTAGTAATCGACAACGAGCTTTTCTTGACCCGGGAAGCGACGAGCTTCCGCGATCATAGCGTTGCGCATCTCCGTTGGCGCCACTTCGATCTTGTTCTTTTCCGCCACGTCAGCCAACAAAAGGCCCAAACGCACGCGGCGCTGAGCGATTTTGAGGTATTCGTCCTTCAAAGCCTTGTCGCTCTTTTTGGCGTCTTCCGGCGAAAGATGGCCCTCGGCCTTGTCCTTCTGGACTTGTTCCCAAATACCATCGAACTCGCTCTCGACCATCGATTCAGGCAGGTCGAACGCATGCGCATCGGCCAACTTGTCCATCAAAGCACGCTTCAAAACAAGGCGCGAGATCTGGGCATAGTTCGCGGCAATATCGTCCGCAATGCGTTCACGCAGCTTGTCCATCGACGGGAAGCCGATTTCCGTAGCCAAGGCCTCATTCACTTCGACGGGCTTGTGGGCCAAAAGCTTCTTCAACGCCACCGCAAAGACGGCCTTTTTGCCGGACAAATGTTCAGCATGATAGTCGTCCGGGAACGTGACTTTGATGTCTTTTTTGTCGCCGACCTTCATGCCGACGATCTGGTCTTCGAATGTATCGATCAGCGCATGCGAGCCAAGCTCAAGGCTGTGATTTTCCGCCTTCATGCCCGGTTCGGATTTTCCGTCCACGCTGCCGTCAAAGTCGATTTCAACCGTGTCGCCCATTTTGGCGGCGCGCTTTTCCGTGACTTCTTCCGGTTGGTGCATGGATTTCGCGATGCGTTCAACGGCTTCGTCAATCGTCTTGGGCGCAACGTCCGCGACCTGACGCTCAAAGCTCATTTTTGCAAAATCGGCCTGCTTGATTTCCGGCAAAACTTCGACTTCAAGCGTAAAGGAAAGATCCTTTTCCTCACCGCCTTCAAGCGCATCGACCTTAGGCTGCACAGCCGGACGCAGTTTGCGCTCAGTCAGCGTTTGGTGCACGGAATCGTTGATCACTTGATCAATCACTTCGTGCTGCGCCTGATGCGCATAATGTTGGCGGATGATGGCGAGCGGGGCTTTGCCCGGGCGGAAGCCTTGGATTTTGGCCTTTTTGCCAATTTCTTCTAAACGCTTGGAGAGCGCCGCTTCCAACTCGGCTTGCGGCACAACAATCTTAAAAGCGCGCTTCAAACCTTCGGTTTTCGTTTCTTCAATCTTCGTCATGAGACCAAAATCCTTACTTTGTTCTTTGTTTTCCGACAGAGTGGCGGTTCTACCACTTTCGTCAAAGTACGCGCAATCACAAATAACGCCTTGAAAAGGTTAATAATATAAAGGTTTTCCCCGGCAAATCCCTCTCAAATAAAGGAAAAATCCTTTTTTTTCACGGTAACGGCATCTTCTGACTTGAACCGGGAAAGCCTAAATGCTTTTTTGCTTCCATACTTAAAATGTTTCGTTTGCATAAGGATATTTCGATGGTTCAGAGCCCAGCCCCGCTTTCCAGCGTCCTTTATAAAGTCAACGCGGCTTTGCTGACGAATGACGACATGCGGCTCCTGAAGCTCTATCCGTCGCTCACGCTCACGATCAATCCCAACGATCCCGAGGAAGTCAAAATCTGGGAAATCGTCGTCGATAAGCTCGCCAAACAGGATTTGGATTCGCTTGACCTGATGCTAACCGTCTTGGCCGAAACGCAGGACCATGTCGAACTGGGCACACTTCTGCACGAAAGCGCCAGCAAAAAACTCTATCACGCACCCAATTCCTTTTTCGCGATAGAGCCGGACGGCACCCTTCTCTCTGTTTTCAACGCCATTGAGCGCCTCGACACGCAACCTTTAAATATAACGGACGAAACGGCAGCCAAGGTTTCAAAAGTACTGCAACGCAAGGCGCACGATCTTATCGATGGCCACTTCCGCCACGAGCCGGACAATACACTACGGCTTCTCAATAACGCGCTGGATGGCGTTATCGAAAGCAAGGCTTTAACAAAATTTTTACGCACCAAGCGCCTTGTCATCGCCAACAAACTCTATGAACGCGATGCCGATTGGACGATCTCTTTACTTAGCAACGAAAAAGAATGCGCCATCTCGGAGACCGAACAAACGAACCGGATGCTTTTGCTTTTGGCGCTTTTACCGGATTACGCCATCAAACAACCCGATAAAACAGCCGCGCTTCTTGAAAAAACGCTGACACATTCGCTTTTGACGCCGGAAGCCGCTGAACGCACGGCGCATTTTGTCAGCGAACGGACATCGCTCTTTTTCAAAACGAATCCGCGCAAGACGTATGCCCTGATCGAAGCGGCTCTCGACGCAACAGAGCACGCGCCGCCGACGCAACAAATCCTTTTTGAAGCCGCGCTTGATGGAACGAACAACCCTTCGCCCCAGCGTGCCGCCCTCGCCCTCCCCTTCCTTGTTTCCATGCTGCAAAAAGGCAACTTTCCCGCTTCGTTAGAAAAGCGCGGCGTTCACAACGCCCTGCGCTGGGCCGAAATTCTGGGCAACGAAGAGCCTTGCGAAGCGTTAGCTCATGCGATGAGCCTTTTACCTTTCGTGGAGAGCGACAAGGATTTAGTGGACGAAGGGAAAAACGTACTTGGCTTCCTCATCGATGCTTCCTATGCCGCCACGCCAAGCCAAACGCTCCGTACGCTTGCTGGCTCATTCGATGACGCGTCACCTCTCGCGCCAGAGGTTCAAACTTGTCTCACGGATAATTTCGCCTTTTATGCAAAAGATTATGCTGAGCAAGATCCAAACGGCGTACATAAGCTTGTCGAACGAACGTTACAAAGAAACAAGCATCGCACCGAAATCGCCGCCGTGTGTCGCAGCTTTTTGACAGCCAACCCCGCACCGCAAGACCCACGTAAGGAAATGACGGTTCAGACGTTCCTGGCCGTGCACGCGTCATTTAATGGGGCCTGAGCCTAGAGGCCTGACCCTAAGTCAGATTATTGGTGATGTTACGAAAGGCGCCGCTTCTGCCCAGGCAGCAATCCAGCGCGGCCTCTTTTTGAAAAAAGGCCTGCACAAGCCCCATATCATCGCCATCAATCACGATCCGCGCAGCCTCTTTCGCCTTTTCCGATGAGGCATGAAAAGCGAGGCCAAGCCCCGCTTGCCGAAGGGCGGGCGCATCGTTTTCACCGTCGCCAACAAAAACCGTTCGCGCCATGGGGATACGAAACGTGCGCGCGCACGCCATAAGAGCCAACGCCTTCCCTTCAAAATCATAATTCGTCGCCGTGCAATCCGCCAAGCCACCATCCGGCAGAAAGTGAATTCTGTTGATATATTCCGCGTCGAAACGCGTATGCGGCAAAACGATCTCCCGCGCGAGCGAAACAGACCCCGAAATCAAAACGACTTTCTTGCCTTCTTTTTGTAATGTCTGAATGAAGGTTTCGGCGCCGGCAATCGGCTTAATCTCAGAAAGCGCATCGACAAAATCCGCACGCGTCCGGCCTTGTGCGCGCCAATCGCCAAGGTCGGCTTTCACCCAATCTTTGTAAGAAAGCTGGCCTTGCTTAAATTGTTCGCGGCGCGCCTTACGAACCGCAGGCGCGACACCAAACCGATCATGAAGGTGGTTCCAAACGAAGTCCGCGACCGCAATAAGCGTTCGGTCTAAATCAAAAGCAAAAAGGTCGTAATGATCTAAAAGCATTTATTGATCCGACTAAAATAAGAACTGAAATTATGGTGCGGGCGAAGGGGCTCGAACCCCCACGATTTTCATCACAGGAACCTAAATCCTGCGCGTCTACCAGTTCCGCCACGCCCGCACGAGGGCTTTTTCTATAGGATTTTTCCGTCCGGCGCAAAGCTTTTGCGGCTCCGCTGCAGGTACTTCGCAGCTTCGCCGGGGAACGCCCGCCGCTTTTTACTATAGTTTCTTACCCCAAACCGCTTGCGAGGCCCCCACGACGCCGGGGCGGGACGGGAAAAGAAGAAGTTTGCCTTCCGGCTTCTTTTCTTCGAAAGCCGTTCGTACTTCTTCTGCAAATTTTTCCAGATGATCGCTCAATGTTTGGCTACCAGAAGCCAAGATAGACAAGCTGTTCACATCTTGCTTCATATACCGAACCACATTGGGGTCGCCTAGCGCATCCTTACCAAAAGTATTTATTTCCTCAATCAGTTTTTTTACCATCAAAGAGCGCAACAAACCGCCCGTAGGTTCGTCTTTCGCGGGCACGGGCGTTTTGCCGCCATCGAAAGCCAAGCTGGCCCTGTCGCCAAAATAGTCCAGAAGTTTGTCGGGATGGCAGCGTTCGATAACCGCGGAAATGATGGCCTTTTCGTCCGCCAACGCTTGTTCGGTCTTTTTTTGCTTTTCATCGTAAAAAGTCGCACGGCGCGCATAATAAGAGGCAAGCAAGTTGATCGGCGCTTGCAGCTCTTGATGAACGCGCAAAGCTTTGGCTCCGATTTTTCCTGAAGCCAACGATTGATCAATCTGCTCAAGGGCACGGCTAAGCGGCACAAGACAGGTCTCACGCGAAAAGCCGGGCGCAACAGCCTCGCCTCCCATTAAATTACCGTGACCAGCCAAGATTTTTTGAGCGCAAGAAATAAGATCGCGCACAATGACGCGGCGGGGTTTCATTTCATAGAAAGCTTGGCCACGCGGCAAGGCGTCGGGCAAAATGGCAAAATATTCCGTCCAAAAACGGATATAATTTTCTTTTGAAAAAGACATAACTCTTCCCTGAAATAAGAAGAAAGGCACTCAAAAATTATAAATTCTTCACGCGTTCTTTAAATTTATTTTGAAAAGCTTCAAGCGCGAGCGTGCGCGTTTCGATGGTTGGATTGCCGTTGCCGCGCGTGACCTGTAATTGGAAACGCACATGAATAATGCCCATTTTGTCGGGCCCGACCTCCAGAACATGGGCAGTCTCCACCAGTGCGCCGCTTCCATAACGGCGATAGAAAGCTCCGACCTCGACAGTCAGAACGTGCGTTGCCAATGCTCCTAAAATCATGAAGGGGTCCTTTTCTTCATTTCTAGGCAGAAATCCCCCTCTATTATGACCCCATTTTTTTAGGCTTTACAAGTCTTGAGGGCTTTATTTTCTCATTTTTAGGTCAAGATAGTTGCCAATACCCGCCACAAGATCCTCCGCAATCAGGCCCGGACCGTGCCGGGTCGCGATGGCTCCATGGGCAAAAGCCGCAGCGCAGGCCGCCGCAAAGGGCGGCATCCCGGCCGCCAAAAGCCCGACGATCATACCGGCCAAGACATCGCCAGCCCCACCCGTGGCCAGCCACGGCGGGGCATTAATATTAACAACGACATAGCCATCAGGAGCCGCGATCACCGTATCCGCGCCTTTAAGCAAAACAACCGCCCCTGTCAGCGCCGCCGCCTGCCCGGCCCGGGTTATTTTATCCGCTTTTAAATCGACCGCCCCGCCGAAAAGCCGTGCGAACTCGCCCTCATGAGGGGTCAAAACGCACTTTTCATGGAAAAGGCCGGAAAGATTCTGAGGCGCGCGGGCCAAAAGCGTCAAAGCGTCAGCATCCAGCACGCACGGCTTGCCGCTGGCCAACACATCACGCACAAAGGCCAAACGCGGTTCCTCCGTCCCAAAACCAGGGCCTATCAAAACAGCGTTACGTTTGGGATCGTCCAAAAGCTTTTGCGCATCGACGGCGGTGTCATACGGCGCAATCATCACGCTTTCCATCGCCTGCGCATAAACGGCCCAAGCTTCGCGCGGCGCGGCAAGCGTCACAAGCCCCGCTCCGATCCGCTGCGCTGCACGTGCCGCAAGGCGTGAAGCCCCCGTTAAAAGCGGCCCGCCAAAGATGACGGCATGGCCGCGATCATATTTATGACCTTCGCGCGTAGGTTGTGGCCATAGATCTTCCCACAAAGCCGGATCGTTTTCCGCCGCACGCGGCGCGATTTCGTCCAAAACAGTCGCATCCATACCCGTGTCGGCTACGATCGTTTCGCCGCAATAGCCTAAAGCAGGCAGCAACGCATGCCCGCGCTTTTTGCGAAAGAACGTCACCGTCACCTGCGCGCGCGGGGCAAGGCCAAGCAAACGCCCCGTATCGCCGTCAATCCCGCTTGGCATATCGGCGCAGACGACGGGCAAATGCCGCGCGGCCAAGCCCCGCACCACCTGCGCCGCTGTTCCTTCCAAAGGACGCGTTAGCCCTGTCCCAAACAACGCATCGACGACAAGGTCCGTATCGTCCAGCAAAGAATCGTCAAGCGGCAGGGTCATCCCTTGCCACGCCTTAGCCGCTCGTTTGGCGTCTAAAGCCATCACAGGCGCCAAGGCGCCAACCCGCACGGCAAAACCGGCTTTACGCAGCGCCTCGGCCGCGACATAGCCGTCACCGCCATTATTGCCCGCGCCGCAAAGGACAAGGACACGACACGGCGCAAAACGTTGAATAACGGCCTTTGCCACCGCACCGCCCGCGACCTGCATCAAATCGAAAAAGGTCTTGCCGCCGCGCCCAACAGCCAAAGCCTCAGCCGCGCGCATTTCAGCGCACGTCAAAAGAGCGAAGCGGTTCCAAAGATCAAACGGTGGTTTGGACGGCAGTTCTGGCAACGTAGAATTCATAGGCTTCATTGAGCCCCAAAAGGAGCGTTTGCGCAACAAGAACGAGTAAGCGGAAGCCCAGCGCATACAAAGCGGCTTCATGCGCGTCCACGCCGTCGGCAGCCAGACCGCCGACCCACCCCCATTCGGCAAGGCCCAAATTACCCGGCGTCAAGGGGATGAGCGCGACAAAGCTCACAACAGGGGTCAACGCCGCAACAGGCAAGAGAGGGATAGCCAAACCAAGCGCTAAAACGCCTATAAGCAATCGCCACAAGGTCAAAAGCGCACGCGCCAAAGACCAATGGAATAAAGGCCAGAAAATCGTGCGCAGCGGTTCGGGACAAAAACGACGCAAGCCTGCGCCCATCGCCGCAACAAGCAAAACGCCCAGCATTGCACCGACCACAAAACCCGCGCTGCCCGCCCCCGCGAAGAAAAAGAGGAACGAGCCCGGCAACAAAGCGCAAAGAAGAATAAAATCCGTCGCCTGATCGAAAAGGCCGCTGATAATGCCGCTTTGCATCGTGCCGCCCGGCATGCGCCGCGAGGCCAGCCCACGCCCAATGACAATCGCCAAGGCTGGCGGCACAAATTGCGCGGCCCAATTCTGCCAAAGATAATGGCGGCGCAAAAAAGCCGCCGGAGGTTTTTGCGCGGCCGGCGTCCAGGCATGAGCTAAAAGAGCCCATTTTCGCTCACCGCAAAACATCAAGGCCGCCGTCAAAAGAACGACGAGAAATGTCCCGAATAAAGAATACGAAGCCAAGAGCACGCCTGCGTCCGAAGCTGTCACTTCTTGGCTTAAGGCCAAAGCAACGCACAGAGCTATGCCGCCGACAAAGCTTAGAACACTCAAAAAGGGAAACGATCGTTTAGCCATGCGAAACCGTAACCCATGAAGCGAGCCAGAGCTAGGGGGATAAAGCGCCACACCGGTGGGGCTGCCTGCGCCACCTGCGTGGGGCGATTTTTTTAAGAACGTCCCAGCCGTTACCCCCTTCCATCATGCCCGCTTTCGCGGAAATGACGGTGGTTATTAATGGCTCTGCGCACGCAGCGTCATTGCAGCGAAAGTCGCATCCAATCTTTGGTATTTAAGGGCATGCGTTCTTGCCTCTTAAGGCTTCGGCGCGTTCCATTGGGGATAAAAAGAACCAATGACCTGTTGCGGGTTTTGCGGATTCACCTTCATCAAAGAACCAAGAGAATCAAGCTTATCGGCCCGACCATTCAGATAAGCCGCCGACACTTTCTGCCCGCCGCTCACTAATTCCGAAACAAGGGCCTCTGTTGGCATCGTTGTCGCGTGCATATGAAGTGCGCTTGCAGCCTCAACCGTTCCCGCCATAAAGGCATCACCAGCGCCCGCCTGATTTTCTCCCTTAAACGCCTTTTCCATTAAGGAGAAACAAGCATGCTGAATTTTGCCGCGATCGCCCTTCCACATAGCGTCCACGCCATGTTCGCCATTTGTAATCAAAACAATCTTCGTTCCAAAATCAGCCTGCGCGCCCCAGCCTAAAAACAAAGAACCGCAAGCCTTAACTTCCATGTTTTCACCAAACATTGGCGCGATGTCGTCTCGACTTAAGGTAACGATCTGCGCAACGCGGCCCCATTCTTTCAGCAACGACTGATCCGTATTTTTGCGCGCGTTGCAATTGACGGCGACAGGAATGCCTTGGCGCACGAGCTGCTCCGCATACCTAATGAAATAAGGGAAAGATTGCGCCGCAACGGTTGGACTTCCCAAAAACGCTACAGACGACACCACATGGGGCAAAGCGCGCGCCGCTTCCATCGGATTGAAGACAAAATCCTCATAACGAATCTGTCTGGTTGGCTTTTTCTTTTCGATAGCCTCATTCGTTTCATAAAGGCTGATGGCCGGAACAGCATTCGGTTGCGCATATAGTTCAATGCCAGAAGATGACAAGAAATGATAAAACGCTTGCGCTGCGCCCGGCGAAACGGGGCGACTATAAGTCGTAAGAGCCGTCGCGTGCCCTTTGGTAAAAGCCAAAGACATAGCCGCATGAAAGCCACCGCCACCGGGAAGAATCTTCTGGATCTCTGGCGTAGCATAAACATCAATGGTTGTTGATCCGACGACAACGCAGCTCATCATTTTCTCCGGGATAAAAGCAGAAAGGACCCTTGGCTAGCAAAGCTCCTCCGCGTGGGAGAGGTTATCCTCTTCATCCCCTCCTCACAAGCGCAGTCATAACTGCTTAATACTTTCCTTCCTTTTTGATTGGGGTCAGGCTTGGGCCAATAGAAAAAGCTGCCCGGCGCACATGGTGCCCTTTCCGCGAAAGCGGACATGACGGACGTTATGAAGGGGAACATGCCGTTAGCAAAAACCGCCCTGCGGCAAGCAGCGCGCCCTGCGTCTGAGGGAGAATATAAAGAGGAAAATGGGGCGGTCGATGGGACTCGAACCCCCAGCACCACCGCCGCAGGCGGTGTGCCAAACAAAAAGCGTGGGTTCGAACTTTTCTAAA
>Ga0066602_10001454_pt1 | contig 15895 bp, 5 predicted proteins | sample Higcelweek5metaG_FD_59481 | JGI IMG/M metagenome (GOLD analysis project Ga0066602, IMG submission 59481) | Freshwater pond sediment microbial communities from the University of Edinburgh, under environmental carbon perturbations - High... | ecosystem: Environmental > Aquatic > Freshwater > Pond...
ATCTCCGGGCATAATCTGATTATATTCGATATGATAGACTGTCTCTTTGAAACGATAATGGATTTTGAGTTTTTTCCACGACTCCGGTATGCATGGAGTAAATGTAAGAACATTTACATTTAATTGCAGTCCAAGCACAGATTCCAGTATCAGCCGGTACATCCATGAGGCAGACCCCGTGTACCATGTCCATCCGCCGCGTCCGGTGTGCGGAGCTGCTCCGTAAATGTCAGCTGCCATCACATATGGTTCAACAAGATAACGGCCTATCAGTTCGGGAGTTGATCCATGGTTGACAGGATTTATCATTGACAAAAGATCTTTTACTTTTTCCTTCTCTCCCATCGCCGCAAATGCCATAATCGCCCATACAGCCGCATGCGTATATTGTCCACCATTTTCCCTGATACCTGGAACGTAACCTTTTATATAACCTGGTTCCAATCCCGATTTGTCAAATGGCGGATCAAGCAGTTTTATAATACCGTTTGACTTGTCAATTAATATCCGCTCAAGAGACGCCATTGCCTGTTTTGACTTTTCAGGATCACCGGCGCCTGACAGTACCGCCCAGCTCTGTACGACTGCGTCAATTCTGCATTCGTCATTATGTGAAGTTCCAAGTACTGTGCCGTCATCGCAGAATGCCCGCAGATACCATGCCCCGTCCCATGCGCCGGAATTGATTTTCTCCTTCAATTGCGTTATTTCCTCACTGCACCGGGCAGCTAATGCTGCGTCATCATGCAGCAGTGCAATGGAAGTGAATTGTTTAAGTACATAACAGAGAAAAAACGCAAGCCACACACTCTCTCCGTTACCCTTTACACCCACAAGATTCATACCGTCATTCCAGTCGCCGCTGCCCATCAGTGGAAGTCCGTGACTTCCATATCGTAAACCATGCAGAATCGCACGTTTACAATGTTCATACAATGTGACTTTCTCAGATGACCTTGCAGGAAGATCATAGTAGGATTCTTCATCAGGACTAAGGTGCCGGCCATCAATGAAATTCACTGATTCATCAAGAACGCCGGTGTCGCCGGTCTTTGCAACATAATCGCTTGTGACAAGCGGCAGCCAGAGATAATCATCAGATATCATTGTGCGCACGCCACGGCCCTGAGGCGGATGCCACCAGTGCTGGACATCACCTTCTGTAAATTGTCGTGATGCGCACAGAAGCAGATGTTCCCTCACCAGATCAGGTCTTGTATGTGTAAGCGCCATAACATCCTGAAGCTGATCGCGGAAACCGAATGCTCCTCCTGACTGATAATAACCGCTTCTGCCCCACAGCCGCGAAGACATGGCCTGATAAATCAGCCAGCCGTTTGCAATAAGATCAAGGGCAGTGTCAGGTGTTTCAATATTAACCGCACCCAGTGTATGATTCCAGTGCTGCCAGACACGGTCCCTTGCATCATACGCAGCTTGTAAACCGTTGAAACGGTTTATGAGATTTCTTGTATCTTCAATATCTCTGCCTGAACCCAGTATAAAAACAATATTTTTCTCCTGCCCTGGTGCAAGTTCAAAAGGAACCTGGAGCGCTGCAGCAGGATCAAGTCCGACACCGACTCTTCCGCTTAGTCGCGCATTGTGAAGCGCTTCCGGATTGGCAAGTGATCCATTGCGTCCGATAAACTCAGTCCGGTCTCCACTGAACGTTCTGTATGATTCATTGACATCAAAGAATACTGTTCTGCCGGCGAACCCGGTGTTGAACGGATTACTTGCGAGAATTGCGCCGGTTTTTGAATCAATTCCTGTTCTTACATGCATAAGTGTCTTTGAACGATTTTCTCCAAGTACCAGTTCCATAAAACCAGTTATTGACATTCTGCGAATTGATGATGTATCATTGCGCACTTTAAGAAGCCAGAATTTTACAGGAGCCTCGACATCGACATAAATCCACAATTCCGACTTGATATTATTCTGCATATATTCAAATACACTATAGCCGAAACCATGCCGGTTCAGATAATCATTAGTGCCGGGAGCGGGTCCGGGAGTTACAGACCAGAACTGCCCGGAATCTTCATCACGTAAATAAAAAGCTTCGCCGCAGCGGTCTGTCACCGGGTCATTGTACCATGGTGTCAACCTGAACTCATGAGCATTCTCAAACCAGGTATATCCGCCGCTTTGCGAAATGACAGTTCCGAATTGTCTGTTTGCCACAACATTCACCCATGGCATCGGTGTAGGATCCGATTGTCTGGTCTGAATGATATACTCCCGGCCATCGCTTGTGAATCCACCCCAGCCGTTGAAAAACAGTAGGTTGTCCTGCCGGAAATAATCAGGAGACTGAATTACCCGGTCATGCCTTGACACAATAAGTTTATGAAGCGGCGGTTCACCGCGGAAATACCTTTGACACTGTTCAGAAAGGGAACCGTTTTTATCAGTGAAAACAAGTCTGGCAACGGCCTGCATGAGCACCTGATCTTCAAGAGACATCTGCTCCTGATGACGCAGATACACTCCACCCTCTTTATCAAACAGGGAGGCCTCGGAACTTGCTGCGATAATACTTACTATCTGATTATTCAATGCCTGTCTGTACCCGGGCTGCTCCTCATTCCATATGACAAGATCCACTGCCAGACCTTTGAGCCGCCAATATGCGTGGGCCTGTATCATTTTGGCAACCAGCTCAAGCCTGGAAGAATCACCTGCATGTAATAATACTATCGGAAGATCACCCGACAGGCTGTATGCCCATAAATCAGATTGACCACGGGTATTTTTAAGAAGTATTGCCGGATTGGCCCGATGGTACTTGCTTGCATAAATAATTGAACTTGCAAGTCTGTCATAAAGTAAAGCATCAGCCTCTGTTGCGTTAAGCTGCCGCTGCACAACTTTTCCGTGAATCACCGCGAGATTGAAAACACGGTCTGCAAGCTGCTGGTCCTGATATTTCTCCAATAAAGCCCCGGCATCTTTACGGCTTTGGGCCATTCCGGAAATAAAACACAGCGTGACTGTTTCACCCTCAACAAGTGTAAACCTGCATCTGATTGACACTATCGGATCAAGCACTGCACCATCAGTATTACTTAGACTTCCGCCGCTGTCCATTGCCACCGGATCCGCAGCAGTACGGTTCCGTCCGATAAAAGCAAGACGATCCGTCTCATAAGATATTTCATAATGTTCGGGCCCCTGAACTGTAAGAAGATGAAACATACAGGGACACTGCTCGTGAGGTGAGCGGGGTCTTCGTGAACAAAGAACCGCATGCCTGTTCTGCACAATTTCAGTCTGCATGAACAGATTGGAGAATGCCGGATGTGATGCATCTGCAGCAGGCGGAACCAGAACAACTTCAGCATAGCTTGTAATCTCGGTAATTCTTGACTTACCGGTAAAATTCTTTATAGTAATACGCCGGCACTCGATATCATCTTCTGACGAAACGGCAATCTCTGTAAAGGTATCAAGACCGCAGTCATGCCGTCTGAACTCCGCGCGTGCAGGCTGAAAATCGACTTGATAACTTTTAGGTTCTATACAAAGAGGCTGAAATGCCGCAGACCACTTGTGCTGTGTTGACAAATCGTTAATATAGACAAACATTCCGCAATTATCCATTGTCATATCTTCGTTCCACCGTGTTACCGCATAGTCAAGCCATCTGCTGTATCCGCCACCTGATGCAGTAACCATTACATGATAACGGCCATTTGACAACAGGCAGACTTCGGGGACAACAGTATGGGGTGTATTGAATGACCGCAACCGATCATCCTGCCCTGATTGTATCACCCGTTTTTCTGCGTAATCGGATGAATCCATCTTAAAAGGTGATACTACAGGTACGCGTTCCTGAAGAAGCAGTGTTGTTGTCCGGAAAAGCGGATCTGATTCAAATCGGGCAGGCATTGGATTTCCGGCGATAAAATTTACAAGAGATACAAAGCTCATTCCCTGATGATGTGCCATGAAAGAACGAATCAGGAATGGGTGCCTGATAACAGACGTTTGGCCTGATGCCTCAAAATCAATCGCTTCGTAAAAACCATATCTGCCTTCGTAACCATCATTACTGAGCCGCTCCATATTCAGGCACGCCTCCTGCGGCCGCACTGTCAGCGCCAGTACTGAGGCGTAAGGAGTGATCACCAGATCATCAGACAGATCGCGTTTAAAGCCCAGACCAGGTACACCAAATGAACGATACTGATAATTCATACTTGCGTCTATGAGATTTTCTGCAGATTCTGAAATACCCCATGGAACACCCTGCTTTGTACAATAGTCAATCTGCCAGTCAACAACAGCCCTGCAGGTCTGACCCAGCAATGTCTGATCATAGCCCGGCATTACAAGTTGCGGCATAAGATACTCGAACATCGAACCACCCCAGGAAAGAAGCACCGTTTTGCCTCTGCGAATCGTTACAAGACGCCCAAGACGGAACCAGTGCTCAACAGGCAGTTTACCGGATGCGATTCCGATGAAACTGCCCAGCCGTGCTTCTGATGCGAGCAGATCGTAATAGCCGCTGTCACGCCGGCGGTTAGTTACATCATAGCCGATCACAAGCAGATTGCGGGAATGATCATACAGGAATTCATAGTCCTGATCAGACAGCTCCCTGCACTGTTCTGCCAGTGCATCCAATTGCCTGATTCGTTCCTGCGCACGGGTTTTTCCCAATTCAAGAGACTTGAGCAAAGTACCATCTGATTTCTTATTCTGTATACTGCCTGACAATACACTTTCGTCAATCAGAGCCAGCCGGGCAGGAGTCAGGCTGTAATCAAGTTTCTGCAGCAAAAGCGAATCTTCTGTTGACATAACAGTAGTGAGCCACGGGGCACAATACTGCAGTTCTTCCTGCAGTGCAGTGCAGTGTGTCTCAAATGCTGTCAACCACCTTGAAACTTCAGGTTCTGATTGATCATCAATTTCAATTATCAGGCGCAAATCAATAAACAAATCTTTTATACAGCTTATACTTCTCAGTGCTGTTAAAAGACCGGCCGGATTTTTTTGTGCAGACAGCAGTGCAGTATCAAGTAAATTCAGGCGTTCTGCAGCTTCCTGATTTTTTTTGATCAGAGGACGTATCTGCTCCTTAAGTACATTGAGAGTATCAATGAGACCAGAGTATGATGACTCCTGAAAAACAGATTGATCTTTAATCTGCAGCAGACCGGTTCTAAGAGTCAGAAGATACCCGGCCAAATTACCGCTGTCAACAGTTGAAACATACTGCGGAGCAAGCGGAGCAAGCGTTTTAGTATCATACCAGTTAAAAAAATGTCCCTTGAATCTTGACATGTTAGACATAGTTTTAAACGCCTTAGCCGTTTTGTCAATTAACTGTCCGGCACAGATATAACCAATATCATACGCACCCAGATTTGATAAAAGCATAAGGCCTATATTTGTCGGTGATGTACGGTGAGCGACGGCCTCAACTGGTTCCTCCTGATAGTTGTCTGCAGGGAGATAGTTCTCTTCAGCAGATGCGAATGTTTCGAAATAGCTCCATGTTTTGCGTGCAATTTTTCTCAAATAGTTAAACTGTGCAGCCGAAATTCGTGGTTCGCGGGGAACAAAAGGTCTGCTGATCCACCAGGGGACTACAGGTGAGAAAAACCATATTCCGAGCATACACCATACATCATACCCGCAATGCACTCCGTTTATTACCATTAATATTCCAAGCAGAAAAACAAATAGCGGTGAAGCAGCCATAAGGCGGAAGTATCCCCACACCTGCTTTCCCTCTTCAAGCCTTATTATTCCTGATGATGTCCATTGCAGTAATTTACGCCGTGATATCAACATCCGCCAACATGTACGTATGATTGCATCAAGATTTGAAATCGCTTCAAAAGGCAGTACTGCAAGCGTAAAAAAAACCTGAAAAATCTGAAGCCCCGCATAGTCAATAACTGATCTGATATGTGAAAACAGAGGAAATCTGGAAGGAATGCACACTGCTTTAATAATAATACCGGGTAGTGACGGCAGCAGCAGAATTACAATAACCACTGCAAGTCCAAGCCATGATGGATTGACAAAATTCCATGACGCAACAATAATTAAAAGTAAAGCTATCGGCACAATGCTTCTTCTGAGATTATCAAAAATCTTGCATCGTGACAAAACGGAAAGCGGATTGGGGACAGGCTTGCGGTCAAACCCCGGAACGCGAAATCCGATCCATGATGCGATCTGCCAGTCTCCGCGAATCCATCTGCTGCGGCGCGCATGTTCATCACTGTAACGCTGCGGAAAATCATCAACGAGCTGGATATCGCTGACTAAACCGGCTCTGCAGTATGTACCTTCAAGAAGATCGTGGCTTAGAATCTGATTTTCCGGCAGACGGTCCGATAGTACTTTTGTAAACATATCGACATCATAAATTCCTTTGCCGATAAATGATCCTTCTTCAAACAGATCCTGGTATACATCCGATACCGCGCGTGTATACGGATCAATTCCGGAATCACTGCTGAAAAGCCTTGAATACCACGATGCTCCAACGGCCGGTAAACTTGAGACAACCCTTGGCTGTAAAATTGAATACCCCTCGGTAATACGCCCTCTGCGATCGTCATAAACTGGAGTGTTAAGCGGATGTGCCATGGTTTCTATCATGTGACGTGCGCAGTCGCGGGGCAGTTCAGTATCTGCATCAAGTGTTATTACATACTTGATATTTGCAACAATTGATGCATCACCCTCGATAAGTAATTCTGATGGTGCCGCAGATCTGAGGAATGTATTGAGCTCGGCAAGTTTCCCCCTTTTCCGTTCATGCCCCATCCAGCACGATTCGCCTGGATTCCATGTCCTTGACCGGTGAAAAAAGAGAAAAGGTCTGCGGCCATTATTTGAATAAATATCATTAAGCCGCCTTACACCATCCATCGCAAGCTCAAGAAAAACATTATCTTCAGGCATACATTGTGCATCGGCATCAAAAAAGTCGGTGACAAGGCTGAAGTACAGGTTGTCGGCACGATTAGACAAATAGCACACTTCCATTTTGTTTATCAGCTCGGCAATTCCAGGTTCGCTTGAAAGCATTGACGGCACAGTAATAAGCGTAGTATTCTCAGATGGAATACCATTTGAAAAATCCATTCTCGGAAGTAATCTGGGATGAACTGCAATTGAAGCCGCCCAATTTACAAGTGCCAGTGACGAATGGCTTAATCCGATGAACATCAGGAAACTCATCAGCCAGTAAGTGGCGGTATGTGCTTCGTTAATTTCCGTCAGTGCAAGAGCTGTAAATATTGCAGTTATAAACAGAAATGAACCTGTATAAAAAAACAGTATCGTCTTTTTCATAATACGATTAAAAATATTACTTATTGACCAGCGCACACAAATTGTGTTTTCAAGCAATGATCTTTTTTTGTCAATCAGATATGTGCCGACATGAGTCTCCTTGATCCCGTTATCCGGGTTTTGCGCAAGCAGTATCGCCTGTCTGGCGACATGTGTCTCTGAAAGACCGCTCTGCCTTGATAATTTTTCAACTGCATGCCTGCACGCGTCGCGTGTGGTAAAGTCCATTTTTGCATATACACCCGCAGGATCTCCACACAGAATCATTTCAACACAGCTTGTTGCTTCAACAAAACCTTTCCAGTCAATTGCTGTTAAAACTCTCAGGCTGCTTATACTGTTACTCATGGAAATCTGACTCACAGCCTGCTGCTGAGTATCGATATTGACCAGGCGGTCAATGCTCTGTCCCTGTTCGACAAGGCGCTGTTCCACCCAGGTAAGTACAAAAGTCACTGCCGGATTATGACTCTGAAGTTTCCGTACAAGTCCGGCGACAAATGCGCATGTGAGCGGGACATTGTCGCGTGTCATATCCGCTATGTCAACAACTACATTTCCGGGTTCACTTTCAGCCGTCGCAAGCATCCTTGCAGCCCACAGGCCGGCCAGATCCCGTTCTTTGAGACTTACAGCAATACGCACTGCAATAGATGCAATATTATCAACAAGTGCGAGTCGCAACATAATGGGAATTGCCCACAATTCACCTAATGTCAACGGCACAGCTCTCTGATATGACAGGATAATTGTGCGGAGATTGCTTTCGTCAACTTGTCCATCGACATGAGAAATAAGATCCCGCACAATCTCATAAACTCTGGGCAGTGTCGCGGAGCCTTCGCTTCTCAGACGCGGCAGTTCGCGGCTGTAGTGTTTTGAAAAATGCTGCCGGGCCAGAAGGATCTGCTCTTTTATAAGATAAAAATTATCAAGGAGCCATATACCTGCAGGGAAAAGGCTGTGCTTTGCCGCCTCTCTTTTTGTCAAATCATGACACATTTCTGTCAGTATTTTTTCATTTTTTGCCAATCTGCCCAGCAGTTTCTCACGCACAGGCCTCCGGTCGGTTTCATGCTGACGCGCGATTGATTCACCATGCTTATCGAGCTGATCAATACTGAAAAGGTCACTGAGCAAAGGATACTTCAATATATTATTTTCTGTTTTTTTCTGAGAAGCAGCAGTCCTTCTTGACATTATTATATTTCGAAACAATGAGATTGTTTTCATTTTTATTTTACATCCTGAAGTTAGAATATTAATACCATGCGATATTTGAAGAGATTAAAGCCCTGACTCAAAACAAATCAGATAATTGATACGCACAATTATTATTTACCTAATGTAAAATAGAATGTCGCACCTATTCCCTCATCTCCTTCTGCCCAGATCTCTCCATCGTGGCGCTGGATAATTTTCTGTGCTGTTGAAAGGCCGATTCCGCTGCCTTCATATTCAGAGTCCTGATGAAGTCTCTGTAAAATATTAAACAATTTATCTTTATACTTCATATCGAATCCGGCACCATTATCACGTAAAAAGTATGCCATTTTTGCACGATTTTCACAAACACCGAATTCAATCTGTGCGATATTTTTTTTCCTGGTGAATTTAAACGCATTCTGTACTATTTTTTCTATTGCAATATGCAGAAGCGTTTTATCACCTTCTACACATAACCCCGGTTTTATATCTGCTTTTATATTCCTCAGGGGCTCCTTCCTGCCGTACTCGTTGACAATAGAAACAACAAGTTCACTCAGATCAATAGTTTGATAATCGAGATTAACACGTGAGACACGTGATATCTCAAGAAGCTTTACTACCATTTCGTCCATATTCACCGCACTGCAATGTATCTGTCTGAGAAACTTCCTGCAATTTTCATCAAACCCTTTTACACATTCATCCTTAAGCAGCAGACAGAGCCCGATAATCCCCTGAAGCGGTCCGCGAAGCTCGTGAGACAATGTGGAGGCAATGTTCTCAAGATTTTGATTTGATGACTGAAACTGCTTATTCAATTCCAAAATTGTTTCTTCCCATTTCTTTTGGACTGTAATATCTCTTACGATTGTTGATACACCTGATACTTCTTCATTTTCACCCCGTACAGGCGATATTGTCAACGACATGGGAAAATGACTGCCGTCTTTTCTCTGATGTATAGATTCATAATGTTCAATCTTTACAAACTTCCTATTTTCCGACCTGGGTTCAGGATCTTTATTATCTGTCCGCTCAGGTGTCAGAATGGTGATATTTTTCCCGCATATTTCTTTTTCTGTAAACCCATACATTTTTTCAGCACCCTTATTCCAGCTGATAATTGTACCATCAAGTTTTTCAGAAATAATTGCATCATCAGTTCCATCTACAATTGATGCAAGTTGTGATCTTATTTCAACAGCATGCCTGCGTATTGAAATATCTGAAACAGCAATCAGGAACTGATGCGCTTTCTTTCTATTGTCAATAAAAGGAACACCGGTGAACTCTGCATAAAACGATGATTTGTCATATCTTGTTATCAGTATTTCACATATATATGATTGGCCTGATCTTAGTAATTGCAATTGTCTATAAAATAAATCATGATCTTTTTTATTTACAAAAACAGCAAGAGGCTTTCCTATTACGTTAATTTTTTCATACTTTAAAAAATTAAGTGCAGTCATATTGGCTTCTACAATCACGCCATTTAAATCAGTTGTAAAATATCCGACAGGAGCATAATTATAAAGGTCTGAATAACGTTTCCTTGAATTTTCAATTATTTCCTGAGCTTTACGTAATTCATCATTCTGCATTTCAAGTTCAATCTGATGAATCTGCAGTTCGTATATAAGTGACTGCTGATCAACATTGGAAATTGCAGTGTCAGAAAAACTTTTTTCCATCTGCAGGATTTGTTCAGCTTTTTTACGGAGCAGTAATAATTGATTGTTTGTCAATTCATTTTTATGCATTCTCATATCTTTCTGTAATATATTCCCCTCTTTTTCAGTGGCCAGCTTATCCATGAAACTTTTTTATGAAATTGCCGCCAGAGTCAGAAGGATATACATCGTTTTAGGTATTAATAGCGCATTGACTTTTATTTTTTTTTTGTCCATATTGTCAGATAAATAATTTATCTGATAATCAATTATTTTTGTATTTGTTGATATGACAGTATCCAGCAGTATCCGTAATTCCTGATTGTCCCATTGGCATTTGCCAAGATTATAATAGTGTTTATTTATTGTTTCTTCAGGTCTGAAATTGAATTCCTTATAGAATGCGCGATTTGCAAATCGTATAAATTGCTTTGAGTCAAGTACAATAAATGGTTCACTGATTGTTTCGACTATGCTTTCAGCAAGAAGTTTCGCCTGTGATAATTCAGTCATGGTATTCTTCAGATCAGTTATGTCAACCAGTGTGACAACAACACCATCAATAAGATTATTCATAGTTCTGTATGGAAGAATATGCAGAGAATACCATCTGTCAGATTCATCACATACTTCTTCTTTGCAGCTTACATGCGTTTCAAGTACAGACAGTGAGGCTCTGTGTATATCAAATGAAACAATAGTTGATGTAATGTCATGGATTGACCTGCCGACATCAGATTCAATCAGACGGAATATTTTCTTCATTGCAGGTGTAAATCGTTTGATGCACATTTTACTATCAAGAAACAGACTCGCAATATCAGTACCTGCAAGAATGTTGTTTACATCATTACCGATCTGAACAAGCTGATCGACCTTCTGCTGCAACTCGGCATTGACAGTTATTAATTCTTCATTGGTTGACTGAAGTTCTTCTTTTGATGTCTCGAGTTCTTCATTGGAACTTTGCAGTTCCTCATTGTTTATCTGAAATTCATCGTGAGTGTTATGAAATTCATCAATTGTATTCCGGAGTAACTCTCTGCAGGTACCAAGTTCTTTTCTTAGTAAAATATAGCTGTCCTTATCAGTACAATTATCGGGCATTTCATCTTTATTCAAATTCTCATCCGGTTCATTTTTATATAGTTTTTCAAGATAGTCATTATTTAAAAATGATCCTTTTATTTTGGAATTATACAACTTGTTTTTCTTTACTATATTATTATCAGTCCCGATTCGGTAAAACAATTTCCACTTTGTATTTACAGGAAAAAACAGACCTGAAAATTCACCGATACTCTCTGATGCACCAAGAAAAAGGATCCCCTTATTAAAAAGTGAATAGTGAAATGTGGAAATAAGTTTTTTCTGCAGTTTCTGATCCATATAAATCAGTACATTGCGGCAGCTTACCATGTCAATCTGTGAAAATGGAGGATCTTTGACAATATCATGTATTGCAAATATCACTTTATCTCTGACAGATTTATTTACATGATAGTAATCACCTTCTTTTGTAAAATACCGCCTGAGCCTGTCCTCTCCGATACTGGCGCATGACAGTGATGGATAAAGAGCTTTACGACCGAAATCAATAGCTTCAGAATCAATATCTGAAGCAAAAATCTGCAATGAAATTGATTTCTGTTTTCTTTCAATAATTTCTGTAAATAGTATCGCAAAAGAATATGCTTCTTCCCCGCTTGAGCAGCCGCAAACCCATATCCTGACCACGGAGTCTTGTTTTTTCTGGTCAATCAATTGGGGAATAATGTCATTTTCAAGCAGTGTAAAAGCTTCAGAATCGCGAAAAAATCGGGTAACATTAATAAGCAGATCGTTAAAAAGCAGCATTATCTCGTCTGAATGATTGACAATATAGACAACATAATTTTCAATTGTGTCAACCTGATTCGCTGCCATCCGTCTTTCAACTCTTCTTATAAGTGTGCTCTTTTTATATAGTGTAAAATCATGGCCTGTATGCTCACGGACAAGAATAATTATTTTATTCAGAGAGTCAATATTACTGATGCAGTTCTCAGCATCTGATTGTATTGACAGATTCCTGATTTTACTGATATAGGAATAAATCTGCTCAGGCATGAACTCGGCAGGCAGTACAAAGTCAACAAGCCCAGTATTAATCGCGCTTTCAGGCATTGATGAATATTTTGCCTGGGTTTCACTCTGGGCAAAAATTATTCCGCCGGCAGCTTTTATCGCTTCGACACCGCATCTTCCATCTGAACCGCTTCCTGACAAAATGATACCAATGGCATTTTTTCCAAGACTTTTTGCAAGTGAACAAAAGAAAAAATCAATAGGTAAAACAGGTTTTGGGCTTTTAATAACTTTTGTAAGATAAAATACATTGTCAATAAGCGCAATTGTACAATCCGGCGGTGCAAGATAGATTGTATTTACAACTGCATTTGCCGTATCAGTTATTTCCACTATTTCCATTGTAGTAAACTTCAAGAGCAGCGAGGCCATCAGACTTTTGTGTGTACGGTCAAGATGCTGAATAACAACAAATGCAGCTTCACAAAGAGGATCAACATGAGCAAAAAATAATTCAAGCGCCTCAAGTCCGCCGGCTGAAGTGCCTATTCCAACAACAGGAATACAGCGGTCTTTTTTAATTTCAATTATCCCATTCAATACAGAATTACTGGTTTTTACAGAATCATCTCTCTGTGGAACCATTGAACAACCATTCTTTTTTGAAAAGGATTTTCTATTGTAAAGATCAACAATTCATAACTCGTATCTAAGATAGATTGTCGCAATCACAAAACCTTAATAATAGATCAAAACAGTAAATTTAATTTTTTTATCGGTATTTAACATGCAGTATTATTTGCTTTGAATTCCTGCAACACATTATAATCAATGGTTTAATGAAACAAATTCTTTTTTTATCAAATAAATTGTTTCTGTAATTTGTTTTTACAATAGGGGACTTTGAATTGTGCCGGACTTTTTCATTTCCGGGCACAATACAGAGTTGTATTTGACTTCTGCAATTGCCCTTTACAATAATAAATTTCATATTTTCAATACTATATTGACTTTATACTTAAGATCAAAGTAGTTTAGAGTTAGTTTTGTTATTTTTTATCATGTAAAGAAATTATCCTTACTGGATTGAGGATCAATATATATATGCCGGGACAACATTGTATTATGTCAATTTTTTTCACGAAACAAGCTGTATTATGAAACGAATCAGGCTTCTTGTTGTTGATGATGATGATTCCGTTCAATATGGATATGAACGATATTTTACCCATAATGATTTTGATATAAGCTGTGTTAAAAGCCTGAGCGCGGCAAAAGCTGCGGTTTCAAATTCCAACTTTGATGTAGTACTGCTTGATCTCAGACTGCCTGACGGCAATTCAATCGGATGGATTCCCGAATTTAAACTATCCAACCCCGGCACACAGATAATTGTCATTACCGGAAACAGTGAAATCTCCGTTGCAGTACAGGCGATTAAAAGCGGCGCTGATAATTTTCTGACTAAACCGGTTGATATGGCAGGGCTTAAAGTAATTATTGACAAATGCCTTGAAAAGGAATCGCTTCGTAAACGGGATCTTGCGCATCAGCGTATTGCAAAAAAAAATGCATTGTATTTCGGCAACAGCTCTCTGACGGTTAAAACACTTGAATATGCCCGCATTGCTGCATCAAGCAGTAACGTTGTGCTTTTACTTGGTGAGACCGGCACCGGAAAAGGTCTTCTTGCACGCTGGATTCATGATCACAGCGACCGCTCAGGTCAGCCGTTTGTAGAAGTAAACTGTTCAAGCCTCAAAGGCGAACTTCTCCGCAGTGAGCTTTTCGGACACTCGCGCGGTGCTTTTACATCTGCAGTTAAAGACAAGGAAGGGCTTCTCGAAGTAGCCGACGGCGGAACTCTGTTTCTTGACGAAATAGGAGAAATGGATATTGATGTTCAGGCGCTTCTTCTGAAAACTATTGAAGAAAAATCTTTCAGGCGTCTGGGAGAAAACGCTGTAAGGGAAAGTGACTTTCGTTTACTTTGTGCAACCAATAGAAATCTTCTTGATAATAGTGCCGTGCAATTCCGCAGAGACCTATATTATCGTATCTGCGTTTTTCCGATTACACTGTCTGGCTTACGCGATAAATTAGAAGAGCTCCCAGCTCTTTGTGAATACATGCTTGGAGATATGGGATACCAGTACCTTCCTCTTGACAATTTGATTCTTCAGGCACTGATGAATTATTCCTGGCCGGGAAATGCAAGGGAACTCAGAAACATGCTGGAGCGCGCGCTCATGCTTGCGCAGAACAATAAACTCAACATAAATCACTTTCCAGGCTTGTCATCTGAAATATCAGCATGTAACATGGCTGATAAATCACGCAAGCTTTACGATATCGAAATTGAACATATACGGCTTGTAATTGACGAGTACAAAGGTAATATGTACAAAGCAGGTGAAGCCCTTGGATTATCAGTTTCTTCTTTATATAGAAGGCTTGGCAAAAAATCCAATTAACAATGATAATATTACATATTCACTCAAGACGCATTTTTGCGACAAAGATTCCTGAAAACAGGAATCTTTAAATAATACTTGTATCTGTAAAGTATCTCCACAAAAGCCCCAGATTCTTTCAATATAACTCAACACCTCTGATTATGCATAAACGTATTGCTGATTCTGCTTTTATTCTTATCTCTTTTGTTAATCATTATTTCTGGCCCGATTATTGCGTTCTATTACTTCAAAAGAGTAGTATGAATTGAAAATGCTCATTTTACCTATTTTCAAAGGAATCCTAAATGTCAACTTGTCATTTACTGCCTAAAAAGATTGTTTTCTGTGCTGTCAGTATAATTGGAATTGCCAGTGCTATACTTTGGATAATACCTGGAATAAGCAATAAGAAAATGACTGGAAAAGAACTGCATGGACTTGATGCATTGTTATCAGATACAAAAAAATCGCTCGAAAAAGTAAATATGCTCATTCAGCATATACTGAGCCGTTAAACATGATCAGATCAGTCTGTCATTTACAGTTTTTTTGTGTCAACCAGCCATCTTTATTAAGGAACTGATGAATGAGTAGTTTACTTTTTGCCACTCTTGTACTTGTTGCTGGCGGTATATTATTGATTGTGTACAAGTTTTTCCCAATGAATGATCTTTTAAAAATCATTCATAAGGGAATAACTGTACTTTTTGTACTATTGTGGCTTTTCAGTATGGGGTGGTTTATGTATTCGCTCACTATTAAGCAGATTGTGAGACAGAATAATATATCTCAATTATTTCAGAACAATTACTGAAGAAAACATCTGACATTAATATCATATATTTAATATTTATCTGATCAATTTAAATAACTTGCAGAAGCTGATTCAATGTGCTACAATCTCTTCCATACAAAATCAATAAATTAATCATTTCTGAACGGTTCTGAAAAATACTGGATAAAAAAATGAACCTATTATCTAATATCTTTGCAAACAGTCAAATGACATTCTGCGGAACAACCCTGTTTCCAGGAATAGCACATGGTAAAGTATCTCAACTCAAGAAGGTCGACCTTCAGAAACTTTGCAATGACACCGGAACTGTAAACCTTGTTTCCTCCGAGCTTGCAAGAATTGATCTTGCTGTAAGTAAA
>Ga0066602_10001474_pt1 | contig 15758 bp, 12 predicted proteins | sample Higcelweek5metaG_FD_59481 | JGI IMG/M metagenome (GOLD analysis project Ga0066602, IMG submission 59481) | Freshwater pond sediment microbial communities from the University of Edinburgh, under environmental carbon perturbations - High... | ecosystem: Environmental > Aquatic > Freshwater > Pond...
TCAACTGGCCCGGCCTGGGCCGGTTGCTGGTCGATTCCGTTCGCTTCCGCGATTACCCGACGGTGCAGGGCGTCACCTTGGTGGCCGTCACCGCCGTCGTCATGATGAATTTCCTGGCCGAGATGTTGATCGCGGCCATCAATCCCCGTATCCGGTTTGATTGAGGGCCACCATGACCGAGATCACCGCCACCATGGCCCCGACCGACAGCAAAGCCCGCCGCCGTCGCCGCTGGCTGTCCCGCCGCCGCAGCATCTTCATCGGCGGGTTGCTGGTGGGGCTGGTGCTGCTGGCCGCCATTCTGGCCCCGCTGCTGTCGCCTGCCGATCCCTATGAACAGGTGTTGTCCGACGCTTTGTTGCCGCCCAGTTGGGAACATCCATTCGGTACCGATGATAATGGCCGCGACCTGCTGGCCCGCGTGCTCTATGGCGCGCGGCTGTCCCTGCTGGAAGTGGTGGTGGGCGTCGGGCTGGCGGTGCTGGTGGGCGTGCCGCTGGGGCTGGCCGCCGGCACCATCGGTGGGCTGGTCGATCAGGTGATCATGTGGACCATGGATGTGCTGTTCGCCTTTCCCGGCGTGGTGCTGGCCATCCTGATCGTCTCCATCCTGGGGCCGGGCCTGTTCAACCTGTTGATCGCCATCGCCATTTTCTCCGTACCCGTCTATGCAAGGTTGATGCGCAACGTGGCCCTGGGCCTGAAAAGCATGGATTATGTGGAGGCGGCGCGGGCCCTGGGGGCGTCAACCCCGCGCATCATGTTCGACCATATCCTGCGCAACGCCCTGGGCCCCGTCATCGTGCAATCCACCCTGACCGCGGGCACGGTGGTTTTGTCAGCGGCCAGCCTGTCCTTCCTGGGCATGGGGGCCCAGCCACCCATGCCGGAATGGGGGGCGATGATGAGCGATGGGCGCAACTATCTGGGCGTGAATATCTATATGTCCCTGTTTCCCGGTCTGGCGATCATGCTGACCGTGCTTGGTTTCAACATCCTCGGCGACGGTCTGCGCGACCTGCTTGACCCGAGAAGCTGACGAACGGGTGTCTGCCGTGGCTTTCTGCGTCGATATCGGCGGTTCCTTCATGAAATTCGGTCTGGCCCGCAGCGGGGAGGCGGTGCGGCAGGTTGATCAGGTGCCCACGCCGGCCCATAGCTGGGCGGATTTCGTGGCGGCCCTGGCCAACCTCTGCGCCCGTCATGGCGAGGGTCAGCCGCATGATGCGCCGCTGGCCATCTCCATGGCGGGCATTGTTGATCCCGATAGCGGCATCCTGACCACCGCCTCCAACCTGGCCGGCCTGGTGGGGCACCGGCTGGCGGTGGAACTGACGGTGGCGTTGGGCCGGTCGGTGCGGGTGGCCAATGATGCCGATTGCTTCGCCCTGGCAGAGGCGAGCGTCGGCGCCGGGCGCGGTCGCCGGGTGGTGTTCGGCATCATCCTGGGCACCGGCATCGGCGGCGGGCTGGTGGTTGGGGGCCGGTTGATTTCCGGTGCCGCCGGTATCACCGGGGAATGGGGCCATGGTGCGATTGTGAAAACCATGGCCGGATCGCCCCCCGTCGCCATTCCCCGGCTGGAATGCGGCTGTGGCGGTGTGGGCTGTATTGAGACCTTCGGCAGTGCGCGCGGGCTGGAGCGGCTGCACCGGCACCTGACGGGGCAGGTGGCGGACAGCCGCAGCATTGTTGACGGTTGGCAGGCGGGTGATGCCGCCACCAGCCGCACCATTTCCATCTTTCTGGAACTGGTATCGGAGCCGCTGGCCCTGCTGGTAAACGCCATCGGCCCGCATCTGGTGCCGGTGGGCGGTGGGTTGGGATCATCGGCCCCGCTGGTCGCGGCATTGGATCAGGCCGTGCGTGGCCTGATCCTGCGGCGGACCGATGAGGCGCTGTTGGTGCCGGCGGAGTTGGGCGCCAATGCGGGGTTGATCGGGGCGGCTGTGCTGGCGCTTCAGGACGCCAGCATTTAGCGATCAATCCACGCAATAACAGTTAGCGTTTCAGCTTGGCAACAACCTGTGTCAACAACGCATTGATTTCCTCCCGCCGACCGGCATCGGCCACCTCGCGGCCAGGGCGCGGGGGGGCAGCCAGGGCGTGGGTCAGCACTTCCTGCGCCCTGGCATATTCGCCCTGGCGGAACAGGAAATCCCCGTAGAAATAGTTGGGGTCGATGCCATCTGGATTCAGAGCGACAGCCTTTTCCAGATAGGTTTTTGCCTTCTTGTCGCTGCCAAAGCCGACCGGCCAGCCCGGCACCTGATAGTAAAGGCTACCAAGCGAGGTGTTGACCGAACCGTCCAGCGCAGTGGGGTTGATCTTTTCCGCCTCTTCCAGTTTCGCCTTGGCATCCTTGACCAGCGACAATGCCCCCATGCCACCCTTCACACCCGCCTCGGTGGAAAGGATGATGGCTTCCCAGATCAGGGGTTCGGCCTTGCCGGGATAGGAGGCGGTGACATTATGGGCCTGTCCGGCCAGTGCCTGCAGGGCCTGAAGCTGGGCATCCTCACCCTTAACCTCGTATTTGGCATGGGCCCAGGCGGTTTGCAGATCCCCGACCTTGGCATCCATGGCGGGATCGTCGGATGCCAAAGCACTGCTGGTCAGCAACAGGGAAAGAGCGGCACCGATCAGTTTCATTTCAACGCGCATGGGTTTCCTCCTGGATATTGGTCATGAAAGGGGTACTGTCGGCGGACGCTCTGGCGCCGATGGCCTCCGGGCTGAACAGGCTGGCAGCCTTGTCATCACTGGCGGCCAGCGCCTGATCCACCATCCATGGGAACAGCGCATTGATGCGGGTGAAAACGGCTTCCGGCCAGCCGATCACGGTTTCCGCCTTGCCGGCGATGGCAGCCCGCAGAATGCGCTCCGCCACATAGGCCGGATCATCCATCTTCATCTTGGTCAGTTCGGCGAATCGCTGCACCAGCGGGCCGTTAAAGCCGGTGCGAACGGCGCGGGGGGCCACGTAACAGACCTTGACGCCGCTGCCCCGCAATTCGCGCCGCAAAGACTGGCTGAACCCGCGCAATCCTGCCTTGGCGCTGGAATAGCCGGCGAAATGGGCGAAATTGATGGAGCCGAAAACGGAACCGACATTGACGATATGCCCGGCCCAACGCTGCTTCATCACCGGCAGAACGGCCTGGGTCAGCAGTACCGGGGCCACCAGATTGACCATGTAATCGCCCACCAGTTCCGCCTGCGGCTGATTCTCCATCGGGCCAAAGAACTGCCGTCCGGCAATGTTGAACAGCATCTGTGGTGAGAGTTGGCGCACCTGTTCGGCGGCGGCGCGGATGCCCTCGGGCGTGGACAGATCGGCGCTGATATGTCGACCGGGCAAGGTGCCACGCCCCAGCGTATGCACCTGTGCGCCGCGATAACGTAGTTTGGCCACCAATGCCGAACCGATCCCCCCCGCTGCACCGGTGACAAGGACGATACGCCCCTCAAGGCTCTGTTCACGCGACATGGCGTATCTCCGTCTCAGGTGTGCTGGCGGGCAGGGCGCGGCTGTGCGGGATGGCCCGGAACATGTCGCCAAACAGGGCGAAGACCCGGTTGGCCATGCTGATCACCGCCTGCTGGTCGCGCGCATCTTCCACCCGGTTCATCAGGTTGCGGAAGAATTCCATATGCTGGAGGTCGAGTGCCCCGTGGGAGGTGAGGTAGGAAAAACAGCTCTTGGGCAGGTTCAATGCCTTGCGGACTGCTTCTGCGCCCTGGGTGGCGATGGCGGTGCTGGTGCCTTCCAGCACATAGACCATGCCAAAGAAGCCGGCGGCGTTTTCATTGGCGATGAAGCGGTATGCTTCATCCACCATAGCCTGGGTTTCGGGCCTTGGCGTGCCGTGGCGGACGGCTTCCGCATCGCCACCGGCATGGCGGATATCGTTGAGGATCCATTCTTCATGGCCTTCCTCCTCCTCGATATATTCATCCAGGGCAGGGATCAGCCATGCCTGATCCGGGCGCAATGCCGCCCGCGCCGCCCGCATCAGCGGCACCGTATGTTTTACATGGTGATAGGCTTCGGTCAGATAGGCGATATAGGTTTCCAGGCTGATGCGACCGGTCAGCCCGTCCTGGATCTGCGGTACGCTGAGCAGGCCCATGCGGGCGGCCTCGGTTTGCGTCACCAGACGTTCAAAGAAGGAACTCGTCATCGGGATGTTTTCCTCCGGCATGGCAAGAAGGCTGGCATGGGCGGCGGCGATGGTGTCGCGCCGGGGCCTGCCGTTGGGGGTCAGTTGACCATTCAGGGGTGTGAAGGCCGGTACGATGTGCCAGCGGGCGATGCGGGCATATTCCGGCAGGGCACCGTTGGCGCGTGCTACGGCGAGGGACAGCGCATCCGCCGACATCCCGGCCTGTGTCGGCACCAGCAGGGCCGTCAATGTCGGCTGGCCATCACCACAAACAACCGCCTGCAGGATCTCTGGCTGGGCCGTCAGTTCGGCTTCCACCCATTCCGGGGCGATGTTGCGACCGAAACTGTTGATGATCACATTGCGCGAACGGCCCTTGATGGAGAGATAACCATCGCCATCCAGTTCCCCCAGATCGGCGGTGGCAATGCGCGCCGGGGCCGAACCACCACCGACATAGCCCAGAAAGGCATGGTTGGTGACGGTGATTTCCCCCGTGGCCTTGTCCAGCGCCAGATCAAGGTGGGGCAGCACGCGGCCCACGCTGCCGATACGGTTGGCGTGCGGCGTGTTCAGGGCCACCACCGATCCGCATTCGGAAAGCCCGTATCCCTGATAGACCGGCAATCCCAGCATGGAAGCCTGCATCAGCAGGGCCGGTGCCAGCCGCGCGCCACCGACAGCCACCAGCCGCAGATCGGGCAGGGGTTGACCGGACCTGGCCACGGCGGCCATCAAACCGCGCAGCAATTCGGGCACCAGGATGATGCTGTTGGCGTGCGCTGCGGCCAGCGCAGCCAGCAACCGGGCGAAATCCGGGCGGAAGGGCTGATCCAGCCCCAGGCTGGCCGCAGACAGCGCCTGATAATGCCCCCCGGCCAGCAAGGTGCAGTAAAGCCCGGCGACATTTTCCAGCAGTACGGGCAGGGGCAGGATGGCGACGTGCCGTCCGGCATAATCGGCACCGATCACCTGCACCAGGGATGCTGCAACCTGTTCCAGCCCGGCGGCAGACAGGCAGACCCCTTTGGGCGCACCGGTGGTGCCGGATGTATAGGTGATTTTCGCTGTACCGGCGGGCAAAGCTGCCGGTGCATTATCAAGGCGGGTAAGGCACAGCGTCTCGCCGCCAATGGTCAGCGCGATACCCTGGGCAGGATCATCGCTGATCAACCACCCGGCCCCCGCATCACGCAGCGCGTGGCGGGTTTGTTCCGGGGTGAAGAAGGTCGGCAGCGGCAGGCTGGTGCGGCCCAAGGCCAGCAACGCCAGATCCAGCACCACCCAGGCGGTGGAATTGGCCGCCATCAAGGCGACGGGGCGTTCGTCGCCCTGCAGATGCAGGGCCAGTGCTTCGGACAGATATTCGACGGCGCGGATAAGCGCGCCGTAGCTAAGTTCGTTAATGGCAAGGCGGGTGGGCACATGGGTGCGGAGCGCGGAAATGACGCGGCTCATGCCTGATACTCCGGGGGAATGATGGCCGGGTGCAGCCGGCTGAATGTCGGGCGTTGCGGCACTTCCCCCCGGCCATCGCCGGCCAGGAACCGATCAAGACAATCAGCGCCGAATGCCACATTGCCGCAGACGATACGCGGGTCGTTGGCGTAATAGCTGCCCCAGGCGCCAGCATTGCCGATGCGGCCCGCCTGAGCACGGCCCAGTTCAACCGCATCAAAGCCGATATGGCGGAACAGGCGGCGCAGCGGGCGGGTGGCCGTAACCACGGCTTTTTCAAAGCCCTGATCATGCAGATAGGCGGCCAGCGCCATGAACAGCAGATAGGAGGCACCGGGTTCGGCGGCGGCAAGGTTGCCGATCTCCACCACCGCGCTGCGGTCTGGGGTGCCTGGGATCAACTGTTCCACCGGCTGATCCAGATAGGTTTCCAGGAACAAGGGGCCGCTGGCCGCCGGGCGGAAGCCCACGCCGGCCAAAATGCGATCATCGGCGTCACGCAGGCTCATCAGGGTCGGATAGGTTATGGCGATGTCCCCGCCATAGGTCTGGGCGTAGACATGGCGGATCAGGGCTTCCACCCGTTTGCGTTCAGGGGCGAAATGGTGGGTGATCGCCACCAGCGTCGGTCGGCACTGGGTCAGGCTGCCCAACCGGCCGGCATCCAGCCGCAGGCTGCCTTGCACCCCCTCCTCGTCGCGTAGATACATCTCGATCAAGGCGTCGCTCCGCCGGTTGCAAATGGCCGGAAAAGCCGGCCTTCACTTGCGTGACGTCACCGCCTCTGGGGAACCGCAGGTGCCGACGTTGAATTTTTTTTATTGTGGCTTCTGGGCCATGCCATCGCGCCCCGATTGATCCAAGCGGCGGGCGGGGCTATATCCATGGTAGCCGTTGCGTAGAGATGGTTGCCGTCATCGTTTCTCCCCCTCCCCTGATTTCCGCCTATCTGGAACACCGCGCCTTTTTGTTGCGGCTGTTGACCGCGCGCACGGGCAGTGCGGCGGAAGCGGAAGATATTTTTCAGGAGATGTATGAGCGTCTGGCCGCTGTGCCTGACGCGGGCGCCATAGAGAATGTGCCTGCCTTCCTGAACCGGATGGCCATGAATCTGGCCTTTGATCGCCGCCGCAGCCACGCGCGCGGTGTTGCAAGGGATGCGGAATGGCTGGACGCCACGGCGCGGGTGGAAGGCGAGGAACCCATTGCCGATGTCCCCAGTGCGGAGGATGTGGCAGCCAGCCGGCAGGAGCTTCGGCTGCTTCGGGAGGCGGTAGATACGCTGCCTGCCCAGGGCAGGCGGGTGTTCGAAATGCACAAGCTGGAAGGCCGCCCCCATGCCGACGTGGCCGCCAAACTGGGCATTTCGCGCAGTGCCGTTGAAAAACATATGGCCGCGGCGATGAAGAACCTGTTGAAAAAATTGGGCCGCCGGTTGGAATGAAAAATAATTCATTTATCACCTGCGGTGGTTTGCCGCCGGTGACGTCATCCCCTTAGAAGCCACCTGAACTATAGAGTCTTTGAAGCCCCGCCATGGTGAACCGCTCCCCCGACATGCCGATGGACCCCCGCCTGGAACAGGCGGCGGATTGGCATGCCCGGTTGCAGGGCGATGCCGATCAGGCCGTTTGGCTGGAATTCACCGTCTGGCTGGAGGCAGACGCCGCCCATCGGGCGGCCTATGATCAGGTGGAAGATCTGTGGAACCAGATGGATGGGGTTGTTGCTGCACCGGTGAAGGCGCAAAACCTGGAAAAGCTGGTAGATTTTGCCAGCCATCGCCGCGCTTTGCCGCGCCCTGCCAATCTTTCCAGGCGTTGGTTCATGGGGGGCGGCGTGGCTGCCGCAGCTGCCGTGTTGGCCGTGGCCGTGGTTGGCCGCCGTGATGACCAGCCCATGCCGGAGATGTTTGAGACAAGCACCGGCCAGCGGCGTACGGTGCGGCTTGCCGACGGCTCCAGCGTTATCCTGAACAGCGGCACCCGGTTGACGGTGGCACTGTCTGAACAGCATCGTTCCGTTGTGTTGGAAAAGGGGGAGGCGTTGTTTGATGTCGCCAAGGATCCCGCCCGCCCGTTCACCGTCAGCGCTGGTGACCGGCTGGTAACGGTGGTTGGCACCGCCTTCAACGTCCGTCACCTGGATCAGTCGGTCACTGTAACCGTTGCGCGCGGCCTGGTGGATGTTGGGGGGCGTGATGGCGGGGGAAAGGTACGCTTGACCCCTGGGCAACAGGTCAGTGCCGGGGCCCACCAGCCAATGGGGCCGGTGGTCACTGTCGATGCCGCCAGCGTGACGGCTTGGCGGGAAGGCAGGCTGGTTTTTGATCAGGCGCCGTTGGTGCAGGTTCTGGCCGAACTGTCCCGCTATTATCCATTGCCGATGCGGGCGGCAGGAGGGGCGGCGCAACTGCGTTTTTCCGGTGTTTTGCGATTGGACGGGGATCAGGGTGCCGTATTGGCTACGTTGCAGTCACTGATGCCGGTTGCCGTTAAACACCAGGATGATAGCTTCGTATTGGTCCCGCATCCCTGACGGTCCCCCTTTGCGTTTTACAGCCCTTGCCGCCCTGAGCTTGTGTGTTGTTTCCCCTGCCGCGCTGGCGGCAGACAGGGAGATCATGATTTCCGCAGGTCAGCTGGCCACAGCCTTGTCTGAATTGTCGCGTCAGGCGGATGTCAGTATCGGCGGTGATCTGCCCCTGGGCGGGCGACAAAGTCCCGGTGCCAGCGGGCGACTGACGCCTGAATCTGCCCTTGACCAGCTGCTGGCCGGGACCGGGTTGGGCTTTCGGGCCGTGGGGCCTGGCGCTTATCGGTTGGTGACGTTACCGCCAAAGATCCGCCGGGTGTCTGTACCAGAGGCGGAACCCGATCTTATCGAACCCATCATCGTGACCGCCACAAAGCGTCGCGCCGATCCGGCTGATCTGCCGGTATCGGTGGGTGTTTTAACCGCTGCCGATCTGTCCCGCTTGGGCAGTCCGGCTACGGACAGCGTTCTGCCGCTGCTGGGTGGGGTCAGCAGTACCCATCTGGGGCCGGGGCGCAACAAGCTGTCGATCCGCGGGCTTTCCGACAGTGCCTTTACCGGCCAGACGCAGTCCACGGTTGGGCTTTATCTGGATAATGCCAAGGTCAATTATAACGCGCCCGATCCCAATCTCCGCCTGATCGACGTGGAACGGGTGGAGGTGCTGCGCGGCCCGCAGGGGACATTGTATGGCGGTGGGTCCATCGGCGGCATCCTGCGTATCATCCCGACGGCGCCGGACCTGTCTGAGCGATCCGTAGAGGCCAGCATCTCCGGCAGCTTGACCAAAGGGGGAGGTCCCGGCGGCGGCGTGGAAGCCATATTGAACCAACCGCTGATCACCGACCGGCTTGGGCTGCGTCTGGCGCTTTACGCTGATCGGCAGGGCGGTGTGATCGATGAGGTGGGGGGACGGAAGAACATTGATTCCACCGATGTCCAGGGTGGCCGTCTGCTGCTGGCTTATGTACCGGCAGCGGGTTGGAAGGTCGAGCTGGGTGGCACCTATCAGCTCATCGATACCGATGACAGCCACTATATCCAGGGCGGTTCCGGTTGCTGCACACGGGCAGCCCAACTGGCGGAACCGCATGACAATGACTTCGATGAAGCCCACCTGACCCTGACGGGGCAATTGGGCTGGGGAGACCTGCACAGCACCACCGCTTTTGTCCGGCATGAGATTGATACGATCTATGATGCCAGCACTGCCGTGCCGGACCTGGCGGGTTTGCCCGCAGCACCCGCCCGTTTCCATGAAGGGCAGCTTTCCCGCCTCTGGACCCATGAAACCCGCCTCAGCGGCGGTGGCGATGCGCCCGCGATGGGGGAGGGTGGGCAATCCCAATTTCAATGGCTGGCCGGGCTTTATCTCTCGCACCAGACAGCCCGGAGCGACCGGACATTATCGCTGGCTGCGACCCCGGCCACCGCGCTCTGGCGCCGGGACCGCGATGATGAAGCGGCGGAAGCAGCGATCTTCGGTGAAATATCCTGGACCTTCCATCCGGATTGGACGCTGACTGCCGGTGGTCGTCTGTTTTACGTCGGGCAGGAGGTGGATGCCGTTGCCACGGTGCCCGGTACGGACCTGACCGCCGGCAGCACGGCGGAAGCCTATGCGCGGGAACTGGATTACACGCCCAAGCTGGCAATCACCTGGCGTCCCTGGCAGGGAGCCCGTTTCTACGCCCAGATGACGGAGGGCTATCGCCCCGGCGGCATCAATATCGAGGAAGGCAGCGTTGCCAACGCTTCCGGGGATGATTATCGGGCGGCCCGTTTTCGCACCGACGAGTTATGGAATTACGAGTTGGGGGCGAAGCTCGACCTGTGGGAAGAGCGTCTTTTCCTGGATGCTGCCATCTTCCATGCCCGCTGGCGCAATATCCAGACCGACCAGTTGCGCGCCAATGGTTTGATCTACACCACCAACGCCGGCGACGGTAACAATACGGGGTTCGAGATCGGCCCCCGTCTGCATTGGGGGGCGTGGCGACTGGCCGCGACGCTGATCCTCAACGATCCGGAATTGAGCCGGATTGATCCTGATTTCTCCGCCGCGCCGGATGGGGAACTGCCCGGAACCGCCCATGCCAGCGGCGCTGTCAGCCTCTCGTGGCGTGGTGTGGTCACCGACGCGGTGGAAATGCAGGCGGGGCTCGACTATTCCTATACAGGTCGAACCCGACTGACCTTTGACAATGCGATCAATCAGGGGCCGGTTGAGCTGCTCAATGGCAGGGTGCGTTTCCTGTTGTCCGATGGTTGGTCTGTCGCCTTGTCCGTGGATAATATCCTGGATAGAAGGGCGAACCAGTTCGCCTTCGGCAATCCCTTCACCTTGGGCACAATGCCCCAGACCACCCCGCCGCGCCCCCGAACGGTCGGGCTGTCCATCGGCTGGCGGGAATAGCTTCACAGTTTGACGCGCAGCCCGCCCAACCATTGCCGCTCCGGGCCAATACTGGTCAGCCCATCGCTGCGGCGCCCCGTTTCAACCCGTTCTCCGGTTGCATTTTCCGCCGTGGCGTAAAATTCCAGGTTCGGGCTCAACCGCCACGCGGCATAGAGATCGCCAACCACATAGGCGTTCAGCGTACCCAGGTTGCGGCTATCTTCGAACTGCTTGCCCGATGCACGGATCTGGGTGCGCAAGGTCAATGCCGGAACGGGTGTCCATGTGGCATCCAGGGTGCCGGAATGGCGCGGCGATTGCCCCAGTTGGTTTCCCTTCAATGTCACCATGCTGCCGGGATTGGTAATCTCGCTGTCGCTAAACAGGTAGGCAAGGCCCAAACGCAGATCACGGGTCGCTTGCCAGCCCAAATCGGCCTCCACCCCCTGCACCCGCACCCGGCCCAACCCCTGGCGTTGGGCAAGGCTGCCGCCTGCGGGTACAAAAACACCCAGGGCCGCGTTGGTGCCGGGCGTCGTCTGGATGACGACATTATCGACGGCGTTTTTCAGTTGCACCCTGAACAGGGTTGCATTGAGGTTCACCCCGCTGCTGGGTGCCAGTCGCAGGCCTACCTCCAGGCCACGCATCCGTTCCGGCTCCAAACCGGGATCGGCTTCCGTTATGTCATTGCCAACACGGAACGGTCGATAAAGCTCATTTAATGTCGGCAGGCGGAAGCCGGTATAAGCGGCGCTCCGCATCCCGACCAACTCATTGACCTGCCAGTCAAGACCGGCGCGGCCATTGGCGACCATACCGTCGCGTGTCGCATAACGGTCGTTGCGCAGCAGGCCGCCGCTGGCAATATCACGTTCCGTTCGGTGGCCGTCACTGTTGCGCCAGGCATCCAGTCGGCCACCAGCCGACAAGGTCAGGTCGCTGGTTGGTGTCCAGGCATGTTCTGCGAATAGCCCTGCCACCGTCTGCTTGCCACCCGCATCGCGCAGCCTTGTGTAGCGCCCACCTGTATAGGTTATCAATTCCTTGGTCTTGCCGTTCGTTTCCCGCAGATCGGCACCGATATCCGTTTCGTGCTGCTGGGCCGGGGAGAAGCTGACCTGCAGGATGCCGCCCTTCGCCGTGGCGGGCACTTCATACTGATCCAATGAGGGGGTTTCCGCCGTGCGGGCCGCATTCACGCCGGAGAAGGTGCTGGCGAATGACCAGTCCCGCCAATAGGCAATGGCCTCCCAATCAATCTTTTCGCCTTCACCGACCACACGCAGGCTGGCTTCCGTGGCATTCGTGGAATTACGGGTGTAGGGGGTGCCGTTGCCACGGCTTTCTTTGAAACCGGATAGCTTTGCCGTGGCGCTGACCGCCCCGACAGTGGTCGACAACACGCCATCCACGGCATAGGCATCGCTGTTGGCCTTGGTGTCGATCGTGCCGCGACGGGACGGTTCGACCAGATAAACGCCGTCGGTGCGGAAGGCGCTGCCGGAAAGGCCGATATGCCAGCCATCCGCCGTGCCCCCAACAGCCGCCTGGCCCAGCCATGTGCCATTGTTGCCGCCGGCCATTTCCATATCCAGCCCGTCGCGTTGCCTGGTTTCAACACGGATGGTGCCGGCCAGTGCGGCATTCCCCCAGGGGCCGGCGCCGCCACCGCGCGTGATGGTGACGCTGTCCACCGCTGCCGTCGGCAGCCGGGACCAGTAAACCCAGCCGCCAAAGGGATCATTGACCGGCACTCCATCCACCAGCACCAGGGTTCGCCCGGCACCGTTGGGGCCAATACCACGCAGGCTGACACCTTGGGCTGTCGGGTTGGCCGTGCGGGAGCCTGAGCGCCGGAACAGACTGAATCCCGGTACCGCTCGCAATGCCTCATCCAGGCGCCGCTGCGGGGCGGTTGCCAGGGTGGCGGCATCAATGACAGTGGGGCCATAGGGTCTTTCAAAGGCCGGGGCACCATCGCGCCGCCCCACCACCACGATTTCCGCCACCTGTTCAGCTTCCGCCGCCATCGCAGAGTGGATGGCTGAGCCCAGGACACACACCACGTAACCGATGACGAGAACAGACCGGCGACAGGGAAAAATGCTTTGTTTTTCCATAAAATACCGTCCCCAATGATGATTGATGGTCGTAAATCAACAGCCTTTTAACGCAATGCCATATATTTCGTGGCGTATGAAATATCGCTTCCCACCCGCATCAACGATCCGGGCGTGGTTGATCTGGTGAGGTTTGCCGTCTGTGTAAAGGGCCATCAGCTCTTTACACAGACCACCTGCTTCAGCGTATGGATGATGTCAACAAGATCGGTCTGGGCTGCCATCACCGCGTCGATCAGCTTGGAGTCCGTCCAAGAACTTTCAACTCTTTTCCAATCTCTTAACCGTCATTCCCGCGAAGGCGGGAATGACGGTGGAGAAAGGGCAAGATTTCGAAAGGCAGGATAACTTTCCGGTCAGACACTTAGAGGCGCGCGTGGTTTTGTCGATCAGGTCTGTATCCGTGCGACATTCACCAATGCCGCTGACCGTTTACGCAAGTATTTCGCCCGTTTTTGGCCGGTTCGGGAAAATATGGCCACCACGGGGTGAAAACACCCACCCCGTGGTGGCCTTGATCAACCAAATGGCCGATCAATGGAGGGAGAGGGCTGGGTGAACCAAGCGGCACCCGTCTCTGTGACATGGAAATGGTCTTCGAGACGGATACCGAACTGATCCGGGATCACAATCATCGGTTCATTGGAAAAACACATGCCAGGTGCCAGGGGTGTCTTATCGCCCCGGACCAGATAGGCTGCCTCATGAATCGACAGGCCGATACCGTGACCGGTGCGGTGGGGCAGACCGGGCAGACGGTAATCCGGCCCTAGCCCGTGGGCTTCGAGCACCCGGCGGGCGGCCGCATCAACCGCCTCGCACAGCACATTGGGGCGGACAGCGTCAAACGCTGCCTGTTGTGCCTCCCGCTCAATATTCCAGATCCGCCGATGGTCGGGGGAAGGTTCGCCAAACACATAGGTGCGTGTGATATCGGAATGATAGCCCTGGACCAGACAGCCGGTATCGATCAGCACCACATCGCCTTCGGTCAAGACGCCTTCCCCCGGCAATCCGTGCGGGAAGGCGGTGGAGCGGCCGAACTGCACGATGCAGAAACTGTTTCCGGCAGCACCCAGCGCACGATGGGCCTGTTCAATGAAACGCTTTACCTCTGTCGCCGTGATGCCGGGGTGCAGAATGCGTGCGGTGCGCCGATGCACCTCCAGCGTCATTTGCTTGGCCTGATACATGGCCGCCAGTTCGGCGGGCGATTTGACCATGCGGCAGCCATCGATCACCGGTGTGGCATCCAGCAGGGTGACGCCAGGCGCCGTTTTGCGCAGCCTGTCCACCATGGTGAAGGCCATGGTGGGATCGATCGCCAGGGTGCTGATTCCGCGTTCTGCCAGGGCTCCGGCAACCAGGGTGTAGGGGCTTTCATGTTCTTCCCAGTCGCGGACCTGGGCAGAAATGGCTGTATCGGCAGCCAGTGACCCCAACTCGAAGGTGGGGGAGAACAGCAACGGATCACCCGACCGGGTCAACAGCATGGCGACCAGCCGTTCCGACGCCCCCCAGGGTACACCGGCAAAATAATGCAGGCTTGAACCAGCGCCCACCAGCAGGGCATCAGCCCCAACCGTTCCCATCAGGTGGCGCGCCTTTTCCAGCCGCACTTCGCGCTCCGCCACCGTGATGGCGGGGGCGACATTGGTCCAGGGGCCAAGTCCTGCAAGTTCCATTTCGATGGTGGAACCACCGATTCCTGAACTCATAATCATTATTCCTTATCCAAAACGATCAAGATCGAACGGCGACAGATCAAGGGCAGGGGCTTGGCCTGCCGCCATGGTGGCGATCAGTTCTGCTGATATCGGCCCCAAGGTCAGGCCCAGATGCTGGTGCCCAAAAGCATAAAACAGATTGCCGGCCCGATCACTGCGACCGATGGCCGGCAAATAGTCAGGCAGGGTGGGGCGGCTGCCAACCCATTCCTTGGCGGGAAGCGGGAAGGGCAGGCCAAGCGCACGCACCCGGGCCCGCAACCGTTCCCATTTCTGCGGATCAGCGGGGCTGTCCGGGTGGCTGAATTCCACAAAGCTGGAACAGCGCAGATAATCGGCAAAGCGGGTGACGATCAGTGACCGGTCCTCAAATACCAGCGGCGGCAGTTCGGCGGGCCAGTCCCCCGGCTCGGCCTGCAGATGATATCCGCGTTCAGCGATCATCGGCACTGTATGGCCCAGCCCTTCCATCAAGGGGCGGCTGGCCACCCCGGCGGTGACGATGATACCGCCAGCCGCCAGCACGGTCCCGTCCGCCAGCCTTACCGCCGCCTTTCCGTCAGTCAACGGCAGGCGCATAGCCTTGCCGCGCACGATCTGCCCGCCACGACCCCGTATTTTCGCCTGCATAGCCTGGAACAGACGGTCATGACTGTCGATATGGCCACTGCCCTGGAAGCGGATACCGCCTGCCGGGTTGCGGCCCAGCAACGCACGCAACTTTGCTGTCTCGTCGGTACCAAGAGGACGGAATTTTGTGGTTCCGGTATCGCTGGCCTGCCAGCGGGCAAGTCCGGCGGCGGCACTTTCCGGTGTATCCCACAGCACATAATGCCCGTCCTGCTTTAACAGATCGGGCTGGCCCAGGCCCGCGACCAGCATTTCCCAGGCCGGCATGGCCAGACCGATCAGCCCTTTCAACGCTGCAGACCCGCGGCGGAAGGGTGCCGGTCGTGAGGCCAGCGCCAGACGGATACCAAAGGGCAGCCAGTGGCCCATGTCGCGCAAGGGCAGGGACAAGGCATCGTCAGCAGCCAGTAATCGACCGGGCACCCCGCGCAGGGTGGCGGGGCTGGCCAATGGTTCCACCTGTTCCACCGCGATGTGGCCGGCATTCCCCCAGGACGCGGGTGGCACATCCGGCGCTTCATCAACAAGCGTGACAGACAGACCACGGTCCTGTAGAGCCAACGCCGTTGACAGGCCCAGAATGCCCGCGCCAATAACAAGAAATTGCGACATGGCAACAAAACTCCCTTTGCAGGCCTCATCATATACTGTATACGATATCCAGTGCAATGGAGGAAGTTACCATGGCTAAGCTCACGTGGCGGGGTGTTTATCCGGCTGC
>Ga0066602_10001479_pt1 | contig 15729 bp, 15 predicted proteins | sample Higcelweek5metaG_FD_59481 | JGI IMG/M metagenome (GOLD analysis project Ga0066602, IMG submission 59481) | Freshwater pond sediment microbial communities from the University of Edinburgh, under environmental carbon perturbations - High... | ecosystem: Environmental > Aquatic > Freshwater > Pond...
AAATTGACAAAAAGCCAATGCTTTGCCTTGCTGCAGGATTTGGCGGACAGAATGCCGCTGTGATAATAAGGGAGCAGCTATGACAAAAAGTATTTATTGCAGCGGCTTCGGCGCGATCTACTCAGAGGGAATTTTTTCAAAATTAACAGAAAAGCACTGGGACGATACTCAGAATGATCCTGAATCTATCCGCAGGGATCAGGTAATAGATTCCCCTATGCCGACATTTGGCAAACTCAATCTTCCTGACAAACTTGCATACTGTGTATCAGCACTTGCTCTTGCGGGAAACCAGGACTGCGGCGGAGACCGCTCAGGCATCTGTATTGCAGTTCCATACGGTTCATTGACAACAGACATGTTCTTCATGGAATCGGTTCTCTGCGGACTTCCGGGGCCGGCCTATTTTTCAGCCACCCTTCCTTCATCAACAATTGCAGATATCGCCATAAACAATAAATTCAAAGGCCCTGACCGCATATTTTCAGGGGGTGATACACCAGTATCAGATTCTATTCAGGCATCATTTAACCTGATTCAGGCAGATAAAGCGGACACTGTACTGTTTCTTTCTGTATGGGCAATTGATTTGAAGAACAGGACCAGATTATCTGATGCAGGCCTTGTACCAAACAGCGCATTCGGAGCATTGTTTTCAAGCAGACAGTCATCAGTTTCCTCCTTGAAATGCTCTCTTGATATTAGAAACAATGCATCACTGTCAGATACCAGGTCGGAATACGATTTCTGCATAAGATTAACTGATGCGCTCCGTAAAGGGAATCGTGCAGTGATTCCATTTTCACATGATACACCGGAAAATTATTTTGAAATTACTTAACAAAGGGAAAATATATGGAAAAGCTCATTGAAGAACTTAAAGACAAACTTATTACATCACTGAAACTAAGCGACGTGACACCCGCGGATATTGATCCGGATGCTCCGCTTATCGGAGGCGGACTTGGGCTGGATTCAATTGACACACTCGAAATCCTTGTGATTCTTCAGAAGGACTACGGCGTAACAGTGCCTGATGTCAATGCCGGAAAAAAAGTTTTCGGATCTGTAAGAACACTTGCACAGTATATCACAGATAACAAGGTTTCTGAATAATCATGGCAATGCCGGTTTACATTGCAGGAATTGGTGCAATCAGTGCCGGCGGGCCTGATGTGCCTTGCGGGTTTGATTCTGTCTGTCAGGGCATCGATAATATCAGACCCTTTACACGGTTTGCAACTGGATTAAACGTCACTCCGCTCTGTGCAGTTGTCAATAGTGATATTGAGAGCATTTTCCCGGGCACTTTCCGTTCATTGACACTCGCGCTTATTGCAGCAGAGGAAGCAATGTCCGCGCTTACTGACAAGACCGGAATCAGGCTTGGCATTATCGGTGCAACAACTGTCGGAGGGATATCAGTTACCGAGCGGATTTATGAGCAGTTTAAAAAAGATCCATCGGCTCTGATTGACAGTAAAGATCTTGCGATACATGAACCGTCAGTGATTTCTGCAGAGCTGTGCAGGCATTTCGGCGGCTGCGGTTTTCATACCATTTCTACTGCCTGCTCCACAGGTCTTCACGCAGTGGGAATCGCAAAACGTTTAATAGAAAATGGCACTTACGATGCCTGTCTGGCTGTGGGTACGGATGCTCTTTCTTTACTTACAATCAGAGGTTTTGCAAGCCTCACACTCCTTGATTCTAATGGATGCCGTCCATTTGACAAAAGACGAGCAGGAATAAGTCTTGGTGAGGGCGCCGGGGCCATGCTTCTTGCAAATGATAAAGTTCTCAGGCAATGCAATATAAAAGCATCGGCAAAAGTCAGCGGCTGGGGTGCATCATCGGATGCCTTCCACATGACAGCTCCGCACCCTGAAGGCGATGGTGCCGCAAGGGCAATGAATTACGCAATCACTGAAGCGGACATAAGACCGCAGGCAATTGACCTTGTAGTAACACATGGTACAGCAACACCGGATAATGACAAAACAGAAATCAGGGCATTGCGTTCCCTTGTACCTCAATTACCTCCGTTCTGCTCAATGAAACGCACACTTGGCCATACTCTTGCAGCAAGTGGAATTCTTGAGGCGGTTTTTACAGTAAAGCTGCTTGAGAAAAATCTGATCCCGCCGACACCGGGTTTTGAGCAGATTGACGAAGAGATAGGCGCTGCGCCCTCATCAGAACTCTCTTCCAGACCATTGCACCATGTATTAAAAAATTCATTCGGATTCGGCGGCAACAATGCATCCGTTCTTTTTTCCAAAGTGGAGTAACATGTGAGTTCTTATTACGCAATAATCGGGTCTTCTCTTGTCTGTCCATCTATATCATCCGACTGGAATGCCTGTATTCCTGCGTCAATGAAGCGCCGTGATCCGCGTATATGGCATATCGCCTATGCAGCTGCGCATAAAGTAATCACAGAGACGAATGTCAATCCGGTTTCAATAATCGCGGCTACCGCACTGGGGGCGCTTGACGAGACAAAAAACTTCCTTGACACAGTTTTCGATACCGGTTTCGGAAATCCGCGGCACTTTATCGCATCTGTCCATAACAGCATGGCAGGTAAAATTGCCCTTGAGCTGAAAATCACCGGGCCAAACATAACAGTCTGTGAGGGTCAGAATTCTCTTGCATCAGCGATTTCGCTGCTTGATTCCCTGGACCCGTCAGCATTTCCGGCGCTTATTGTTCTCATTGATGAACACATAGGCCTTCTTGACAATCTCCACCCGTCATTTTCGCCTCTTTGTAAAGATTATCTGAACACGGAATGGGTTGACGGGGCATTTGCAGTGATTGTTGACAGTAAGGCTAACAGCCATGTTTCACATATACGAGCCTCGGCAGCAGTTCCAAGAATCGGCTCCATTACATCGGCAATTGATATGATTAAAAATACTCTTGCAGATAATGAAGATGCACTGCCATCAGTTAATCTCTGTAAATCATCATATCTTGAACCCGGAATCGCGGCACATTCTGCAATCAATGATCTCAATGTAAACCGTTCACTGATCGGTTCATATGCACCGGCAAGTGACAGTGTGGCAATTATTGACATTATCAGAAGACAGTAATGTCGGCTGTTTTTAATATTCAGGTAAATAACGATTAAAATTAATAGTCAATTTAACATTTTTAAAGGATCATTAAAATGAACAATCCTTTTATCAGCATGAAAAAAACAATAATTATTGTATTCGGATGCATGTCCCTTCTCTCCCCGCTGCTTCTTATATTCTTTCCGCTCAAAAATTTTACAATCAATTTTATCTACAGCATACTTTGCGGCGCAATACTCTTTGGAATTGCACATTTTCTTGCATTCAAACTTAATCTTGACACTGACGACTCAGAGAACATAAATGAAGAAAACAAAGGGAAATTTAAAAATCTCTTGCTGAAAGAAAACAAGATACGTATTGTCTTTTTTTATGTCTGCATTGCATCAGCAGTTGCAACTGCAATAACAGCCGCTATTTTAAACAACATGTTCTATCTGTTAATCGCACCAGCAGCATATATAGCAATGTTTGTCGTTTTTCAGTATATCATTTCAGCAGAGGATATTCCTCTTCTCAAGAAAAAAATGCTTAATGAAAATATTGACAACAATCTCTCCTTTATTTCTAAAAAGACTGATGAAGAAGAATCATTCGAAAAAAGAAACTGATTCCCTGCAATTACTCCGGATATGATACTGCGGGACATATCCGGAAACTCTGCATTTTAATTGACAGAAAACAATCTGTCAGAAACATTTTCCGGTAATATTTTTCCGGCATGGCGTAATGTCGCACTGATAGCAGATCTCATTTGGGCATTTGTCAGTATCGAAATATGTTTTGATATTATTTAAAGTCGTATTGGCAATATTTGTCAAGGCATCACTTGTAAAAAACGCCTGATGTGAAGTGACAAGAACATTTGGAAAAGTGAGCAGCCTCGCAAGAACATCATCATTCATGACCGAATTTGATAGATCCTCGAAAAAATACTCCGATTCCTCCTCATATACATCCAGACCTGCATAACCGATAACCCCGGATTTAAGGCCGTTTATCAGTGCCTTTGTGTCAATGAGTTTTCCTCTTCCTGTATTGATGATCATCACACCGCGTTTCATTGCAGCAATCGTTCTATCATTAATCAGATGCTTGTTTTCCGGGGTAAGCGGACTATGCAGTGTGATAATGTCCGATGAACTTAAAAGTGTGTCAATGTCAGTATATCTGATATTTTTCTCTCCTGCAAAGGCAGCATCCGGAAACGGATCAAAGGCGAGAACTTTCATGCCGAATCCACTCAGTATCGCGGCGACTATTTTGCCAATCTGTCCAGTTCCTATCACCCCTGCGGTTTTTCCGTACATATCAAATCCAAGCAATCCGTTAAGCGTAAAATTACTGTCACGCGTACGTGCATAGGCTTTATGAATCTTGCGGTTAAGCGACAGCATCAGTGCGACTGTGTGCTCTGCTATTGCATGTGGTGAATAGGATGGCACCCTGACAACATGGATTTTACCATAAGCGGCCAATAGATCGACATTATTGTAACCTGCGCAGCGAAGTGCTATAAGCTTTGTGGATGAAGATTCAAGTATGTCAAGTACACCAGACGTCAGCTTATCATTAACAAATGCACACACGGCATCAAACCCGGAGGCCATTGCAGCTGTATCAATTGTCAAGTGAGGAGAAAAATATTTAATCTCAAACCCGAAGTCCCTGTTTGAGATATCAAAAAATTCCCTGTCGTATGGCCTGGTGTCAAAAAATGCAATTTTCGGTTTATTCATATAATTCTCCTGTTCAAATGCCTTATAGTTTAGAATCCGATTTATCTGAAACCCGTGCCAAACGCGCCAGTCTGAATATAATTCAGTAGACTCCCCTGCCAATCAGTATCTTACTCGCCATCAGCTAAATAAAATAAAACAAAAACATGAATCCCTTGAATTCCGTCCTGAGTTTCAAGTATTTTTAATATCATTTCAAGTTGAAATTTTTTAATATTTCATATAAATTCAATAAAGCACCAATTATTCTCGTATTAATTCTGTTTTAAATAATTATTTCAAATACACAATTACATTTAAATAGGGATGAAAATGTCTGATACCATTCTTGTTACCAAAGAAAATCTTGAGCAACTTAACGCTAAACTTGCTGAACTGATGATTGAAAAACCGCAGGTTATTGCGAGAATTGAGTTGGCCCGCAGTCATGGGGATCTCAAGGAGAATGCGGATTATCATGCTGCCAGAGAACGTCTGGGTTACCTTGAAGGGCAGCTTGCCTATGTTCGTGACCGCATTGCAAGAGCTGAGGTTATCGATACATCCAATATGGTTACAGATAAAGTTATCATGGGAACCAAGGTTAAAGTGGAGGATCCTGACGGAGAGATTGAATTTTTTCATGTAGTGTCGGATATGGATGCCGGTACAACAGATGAAAAAGTATCTATTAATTCGCCTATCGGAAAAACACTTATCGGGAAAAAAATCGGCGACAGTGTTTCAATTAAAATCCCAAGGGGTACGCTTAACTACAAAATCCTTGATATTTCCCTCTAACCCCGGACTCTGTTCCTGTAATGCAGGTATCAGAGTCTCAAACTGTTTTTGTTCATAATACAATGTCAGCACATTTATAATACTTCAGAATGCTTCAGATCGGAATGGTCCTCAGTTAGTTTACGTGTCTAATAACCGTCTGATTACCAGGATTGATTTTCTATCAAGCTTTTTGATACTATATCAGAAAAGTCTGTAAAGACATGACTCTTCTGATATGTTAATTTATTTTAAGGCTGTTTTTCTTCGCGGTTCGCAGATAAATGCAAATAACAGGCCTATTATCAAAGCTATGCCTGATATTTTGTATGTAATTGAAAATGCGGATCCGACATGATTTAAAAAGCTTTTCTTTATAACTCTGTAAACCAGTGACATTTCCCCAATCTGTTTCTCATATACCTTTTTTACTGCCGGTTTCATCATTGCGGGTGCCTTTACAACTGCATCATCACGCCGTTTTTCGAAAATACCTATTATATCTTTCTCAGTTGGTATACGGTTGTTTTTTGAAAATCTTACAACATTTATCTTTGATGAAAGCGTGTCTTTTACTTCCTGAGTAAATACAGTGCTTGACATAATAGTCTTTGATGCCTCAATACGGGCTTTACCCATTTCTATTTCTGCAAAATGGGTAACTGCTGTCACAAGCAGCGCAACACCAAGTGTTGCCCCGAATGTTCTTGAAACATTTCCCACTGCCGATGCCATTCCTATTTTCGCAGGAGGTGTTGCCTTTACTGATGCAGCCGCTATTGACGGAAATGCAAATCCCATTGCGGCCCCGCAGAATGCAAGCCGCAGAAGTATTTCATAAAGTGAAGAATCCGTCGTAAGGTCGCACATATAATAAATTGATATACAATTAAGAATCGCACCGGGAAAGGCGAATATGCGGTTCCCAAGCTTGTCAGATAATCCTCCGGAAATTGCACTTGTAAGAATAATACCTGCCGGATATGCAGTCAGAACAAGTCCCGCTTTAACCTGACTGAACTCCATTACCTGAGTAAGATAGAACGCTGTAAAAAACACTCCGCACATTGATCCAATGCCAAGAATGACAAGTGAAATATTCGTGGTACAGAAATAGAGGTTTCCAAATAGTGCCATTGGAAGCATCGGCTCAGCTGATTTTTTTTCAGTATATATAAATGCGGCAAGAAAAACAGCAGAGGTTACAAAAAGGGTAATAATATAATTCGATCCCCAGCCTTTATCATTTGCCTGTATCAATCCAAGAATCACACAGAACATAGCGATACTTAATGTCAAGACTCCAAGCCAGTCAATTTTTCTGCTTGCTGTAGGATCATAGGATTCCTTTACAACAAAAGGCATAATGGAAAGAGCAGCAATCCCTATAGGCACATTAATATAAAAAATCCACTGCCAGTTGAAGTATTCGGCAATGATACCTCCAAGTGCCGGACCGCATGCCGATGAAAGCCCTGCGATTCCACCCCAGATTCCAATGATCATTCCCTGTTTTGATACTGGAAACAATGCAAGAATGATTGGCATTGACACAGGAACAATCAGCGCGCCTGCAAGTCCCTGAAGTACTCTGAAAAATATCAGCATATTGACTGATGTACTTATTCCCGACAGAAAGGACGTTACTGTAAAAAGCAGTATGCCGATCATAAAAAGTTTTTTCCTGCCGAACTGATCTGCGATACGTGATCCTGTCAGCATTAAAACTGCGAATGCAAGATTGTATGCATTTACAACCCAGGAAATTGTACTCATATCTGTATTGAAATATCTGGTCATAACCGGCAAAGTGACATTAACAATTGTAGAATCGAGCATTACCATGAAGAAGCCGATTACAACAGTAAAGAAGGCGATAAAGTTTACTCCCCTGATTTTTTCTGTTTCCATACGTCCCTGTTTTCATTGATAAATTTCAGATGGCGATTATCCTCAAGTATTTTCATGTTGTTTATAGTAAAATCGCCATCGATAAATTTTGCATTTTTTAATAAACTTTCACCCGGACCACATTCAATAAACTTAAACACATTATTACCAACCATTTTCTGAATGGTTTTCAACCAGTTTATCGGAGTTACAAGATTTTCTTTAATCTCATTTATTACATCTTCCTCAGTCGACAAGACGAGTTGATTTACACAAGAATAAATAGCAGCCGCCGGCGGTGTAATTTTTATTCCGTCAATCCTTCTGCTGAACACAGGCAGCACCTTTCGTGACTTTACAGAATGATACGGTACAGAAAGGGGCAGCAGGCTTGTTTTCAGAGCCCCCTCTTCGACAGCAGTTTCAACAAGCATTTTTATATCATCCACCTGCCCTGAAACCACATATGTTATGTCATTATTTTCATTTATAATTTCTACTGACAATCGCATTTTATCTATCAGTGCGGTAATCACCTCTTTTTTAAGACCTAATATAACCGCTACTGCACACGACAGGTCCTTCATTATTTCCAAAAGAGACCTGTATGCCACTTCAATCAACCGGAGTCCGTCTTCAAACTGTATGGCTTGCGCATGATACAACGCAGCATAGATTCCCATACTGTAACCGGCACAGCATTGTGTGACAATGCGTTTTTCAAGTATATCACTCATTGCGCAGCTGTAAATATAAACTGCAAACTGGGACTGCAATTCATTTGTAAAATTACCGTCATTACATTCCCTGAATACTCTGCTGTCAATGCTGCATACACTTCGGGCCCGATTTACCAGAGTATCTACATTATATCCATTATCAGCAAGACGAATGCACTCATCACCCAGAAACCTGATCCCGCATCCCGGAAACAGTACACCGTATTTATTTTCAGAAACCGATTCTTCCGGGTTTTGCAAAGTATTATTCCTTTAATTCGAAAACATCATCGCTTTTAAATCATGCAAGTTTCTGCTGATTCTCCATAACATAGATCATCAGATCAATAACTTTTCCAACTGTCTCGGCACGATTCTGAAGCATATACTTTCCCACACTTTGCATTGACACAGTAAGACCATATTTCTTTTTTATCAATTGCAGCAGTTCAATGAACAGCAGTGAGTCCCCATCAAGATCATCAATCACATTAGTCAAATCCGTAATTTCATTTCGATCCCGTTCACACTCCTGGGCGAAAAAGTCATATACAATCTCGCGGATCTCAGACCTCATTGCATCAGTAACCTTCTCCATCAGTAAATCCCCTTCAGTATTTATCAATTATATTTTTTAAAAATCAGTGTTGCGTTATGCCCGCCGAATCCAAATGAATTTGACATCGCTATGTTTACATCATGCGAACGCGCGATATTTGGAACATAATCAAGGTCAAGGTCCGGATCCGCCTCGTCATAATTTATTGTAGGTGTAAGAATACTATTTCTGATACTCATTACTGCAGTGAGGCCTTCAATTGCCCCTGCGGCTCCTATTGTGTGTCCGATCATTGACTTTGTTGATGATACAGGTAAATGCAAAGCATAATGGCCGAATACTTTTTTTATTGCCTCTGTTTCATATTTGTCATTAAGCGGCGTAGATGTTCCATGCGCATTAATATAAGATACATCTTCTATTTTAATCTGCGCATGCCTCAGCGCTTTTTCCATAGTTAAAGCCATGCCTGCGCCATCAGGTTTTGGAGAAACTATATTGTATGCTTCGCTTGTCAATCCATACCCGGCCATCTCAGCCCATATCAGAGCACCTCTTTTTCGTGCATGTTCCTCAGATTCAAAAACAAGAATGCCGGCTCCTTCACCCATGACAAAGCCATCCCTGCCTATTGTAAACGGCCTGCATGCTTTCTGCGGCTCACTGTTTCGCGTTGACAAAGCTAGTATCTGATTGAAACCCCGGATTTCCTCCGGACATATTGTTGAATCGGCACCGCCGGTGATTACAATATCCGCCTGACCGGAAGCAATCATCTCATAGGCAAAAGACATGGCATACGCTGATGATGCACAGGCTGCGGCTATTGGAAAATTAGGCCCCTCAAGACCATATTCAAGTGAGATCCAGGCCGATGGAGCATTGCTCATTGCCTTTACAATTCGGTCATTATCCTGTCCAAGTTCAAGGCTGTTGTATCCGGTATTTACAATTCCCAATATCACGGCTGCGCGGCGTCTGTCACATTGCGCAAAGTCAACCCCGCTTGATTGAACTGCTCTTATTGCTGCAACGCAGGCCATTTTTGATACAAAGGTCATCTGCTTTGCGGCGCGGCGCCTGCAATATTGACTTACAAGATCATTAAATGTATCTGGCACCTCTGCGGCAATGGTGGTCTCGAGATCCGCTGTAGAGAATCTGCTTATCTGCCTGACACAACTTTCCCCTTTCAGCATTGAATCCCATGATGAAGCCAGATCAATACCGGCCGGAGTAATCATATCTGCACCGGTTATCACAACTTTTTTTTTCATTGAATACTCCGGGCGTTTTCTATTTTAAATGTATTATTCTGCAACTGTTTTACAATTACAGACGAAACTTCATATTCAGGACAATTATCTGACCTATACAGTTCTGTCAACGTTTCAGCAATTGACATATCAGAGCAGCTGAAGAGTGTTTTTTCCATTTCAGCACTAAGCCCCATATACTCCGAAACCGCATCAATGAGAACGGACCTGTCTGCATAACCATTATCAGCATCTTTATAAAAAGAATTTACAAACACAGCTTTCATACTGTTTGCAGCTTTTAATAATCTTTCATCATATTTCAGAGAATTCACCCTATATTCTTTTTTTGTATCTGATTTATCCTGATTTGCATGGAATCCAGACGTCTTCACATTCAATTTATTTTGAATATCAAGCAGTTGACCGAGTTTTTCGTCAAGAGCGCCGAAAAACTGATTTGACATATAACTATCAGTATATCTCCTGACTGATTCATACATAATATGGATTCCGACACTGTCCATAAATCTGAACGGGCCGATATAAAACATTTTGTCTTCTACTATTTTATCAATATCACCGATATCAAGCCCATATTCCTGAATGCATCTGCAGGCCTGGGCAAGATATGGCAGAAAAAGTCTGTTGAGCGCGAAATGCTCATTTTCATTCAGGATCAGTGCTTCTCGATCTATAAATTTTAAAAAATCTTTTATTGTATTCAATGTTACGCTGCTGTTTTCGATAAGCGTATTGATTTCAACATACTTTTTAATCTGTACAGGATAGAAAAAATGCATTCCTGCAGATCTCTCAGGATCTGTATCACGGAATATCAGACGCAAAGGTATAGATGATGTATTTGAAAGAAGCAGAGTGTTATCACCGGCAAACTGAACCACCTGCGAAAAAACATCTCTTTTAATATCAGGATCCTCTGTGCAGCACTCAATAACCAAATTTACTTTTGACAACGAATTGAAATCTTTCGTAATTTCCACCATCTGCATCTTTGAATAAGCAGACATATCAGGTAATAATCCGGTTTTAATCAATCTTGTAATTTTTTTCCGCAGCCATGCAGCCTTCTCTTCAATCGCAGCATCAGTCCGTACAATCCAGACAATATCAATATCAAAACCGCTCAGATACTCAGCAATACCTGACCCCATCTTTCCAGAGCCCACAATTCCTATACACCATTTACTATTCATAGTATCTCTTTGTATCTCTTCTGACATGCTCAGGCAGACTTTCTGCAGTTTCTTATTGTAAATCCAGCCTGAAGAAACTTGCTGACTTCAGATACAAAGCTCAATATGCACTGATTATCAGGAATAATTCGTGTCTGAAGTAATTTATCAAGTGAGATAATTGCTGCAGGCGGCCCTGCATATCCGGTCTGATTGAGTGCTGTAAACACCTTATCTTTACTGATACCAATTCCGGAAATCTCATCAGCAACAAGTTCAACAACATGCTTTGTCGGCATATTTATTTGTAAACAGGCGATTTCTGCTGTATCAATCTGATATTTTTCAATCATTCGGCACAGACCCTTATAAAAAACTGTGCCGCCCTCTTCATGAAAATTTCTGCCCAGTTCATCCTGAAATGCCTGCACCAGATGATGATAACCTTTGTCAAAAGCTTCCTTCGGAGAGACATAGTACGACGGATAGCGCATATACATGGCCGATGGTTTATTGCCCCCAACCGATTCCATATATACCTTTTCAAGAAAATAACCGTCACTCCTGCCAGTTTCACGCTTGAGCACCACTGCTCCTGCCCCGTCACAGAGATACCATCTTAAAAACAGATCCTCTTTACTGACTATTTCCTGATTGTAATACTCGGCCCGCAGTGTTGAACTTGACATATTTGACGTTGCGACAAGTGCAGTTTCATACCGTCCGCTCTGAAGCATCTCAAATGCCACAAGTATCGCTTTGTAAATTGAGGTGCAATTTGAGTGAATTGACAGTTCGCTGCATGATGCAATTCCAAGCAGCGCCTGAAGCTTTGCCGACGGAGACGGCATCTCGAACATATATGGCCCGCCATACACTATCAGGTCGATGTCTTCTGAAGTGACCCCGGCATTGATCATCGCTTTTTCTGAAGCCTTGAGAGCCATCGACATATTATCTTCAGTAAATTCACGTGTGGCAGGATCAATTGCGTAGTGATAATATTCAATTCCAAGCATTTCTTGCATGATCGGCGTTGTCTTATCAATCCACCTCTGTATTTTCTGTGAAGCTTTATCAAGCTCACCAAGTATTTTACTGATATTACAGAATGGCACAGGCTCACCTGGAAGATACGATCCGATCCCGGCCAGTCTCACCATACTTGATTGTTCAGAATTAACAATAGACATGCGCATTTACTTTTCAATTAATAATTTAATCTGTCTATATCTGTTTCTTTTCAACACACCATTTTATTTACATACAATATAGCGGCAGATTTCATATAAACTCACAGACAGATTTTTTTAAGTTTTATTCACTAAGTCAGAAGACCCGCTGATGTAACAGCCGGTTTCTTTTCTGACCATTGATATTATACTTTTTTTTTCACATTTACCATATGCATCAATAATAATTTTTCGCGCATACCCGACAGCCTGTTTGCGCAAAACAACAATATCAACAAGCCCCTCCCTGAGAGCCTCATCCGCGGCAAGGAGTTGACCGCTAAGAATAAGCTCAAGTGCACTTGCAGTACCTGTCAATTTTGACAGCCTTACTGTTCCACCGCACCCGGGCATTACGCCGTACTCAACCTCAGGCAGTCCTAATGTTGAATGCGGTTCAGCCACACGGACATCGGCACATAGTGCGAGCTCATATGCAGAACCCATACAGAGTCCCTGTATTGCAGCAATAACAGGCATTTTCAGTTCTGAAATTGCTGTAAAACAATGGCTGTTTTTAACAAGAATTGACAAATGAGCATCACTGTCCGCGCTTCTTTCCTGCCTGAGCGCAGAAGTCAATTCCGGTAAATCCGCACCTGATGAAAAATGTCTGCTGTTGGAGCAGATCACAACCCCTTTAAGCGTGTCAAGCAGCCTTACTCTATCAATGATCGTCTGCAGCATTTCAAAAAATCGTAAAGTCATCCGGTTCTCCGGCGGATCATTGAGCACAATATACCCGATCTGATCACTTATTTCAAAAAAAACAGGGTCTTCTGAATTTGATGATGTCAATACCACAGATGAGTTCCTTAACACAGATCAATTATTGCCTATGAATTGAAGCGTTTTACTGCAAGATCACAGAACATGGCAGTCTCTCTTTTCAGCGCCTCATCAACAGGCAGAAAACATGCATTATTTATTGCCGTCACAACAGCTCTGATCACCTCAGAGGGCCGATCTGCAACTAATCTTTTAAGATACTCTATGGAAAATGCCTTAACCTGTTTTTCTGAAATAACCTGATGAACTATGCCGGCTTTTTTGGCCATTGCAGCATCAAACAATTCACCTGCAAGAAGCATCTGCATACAGGTTTCAATATCTGATGCTTTCAGAAGACGCATACTGCCGCCAAGACCTGGAATTATCCCAAGCCCTGATTCAGGAAATGCAAAGACACTGTTTTCAGAACATATTCTTATATGGCAGGATAATGCTATTTCAAGACCGGCTCCAAAACAGATACCGGAAATCGCAGCCACCACAGGAAGAGGGATATTACCTATAAAATTAAGCAGCTCATTACCGCGCTGCATCTCAGATGCAAGACGATACGGCTCTTTTGCCATCTCCCGCAATCCATCAAGATCAGCTCCTGATGAAAAATGCCGTCCGGCACCGGTAATAACAATTCCCCTCAAAGTTGTGTCACCTGTCCATTCTTTCAATTGATCAACAGAAACAAACTCAGGCCTTAAAATTCTGTTTTCAGGCAGATCATTAATAGTCAATACACCTATTGAATCAATTACATTCCATGTACAATTATTACTATTGAAATCCATAAACCGTTTCTCTATAATATGTTCCAAATCGGTACAAGGCTGCGGGATTTGCTGTGGTAAACTTTTAGCTGATATACATTATCAGGTGGTCACTAAAAAGCCGAGAAGGCGATTCGAACGCCCGACCTACTGATTACGAATCAATTGCTCTACCAACTGAGCTATCCCGGCAAACCTTGCATAAAATATGATTTGCGCTATAGAAATGAAATAATTCAATAGCATTTCTCTTTTTTTTATGCAAGTGCAGAAATTAAGGAATAGAATTTGTTTTTGCACACCAAAACCTCAATTAAACACATGGAAATAATTATTTTATTTTAATCATCAAGCAGTAACATTTTATTAATCATTAAACAGACAGAAATCAGTATGGACAGTAACAAAACAAAACAAATCGAGCAGTTTTTTACCCTTTCCGGGACACAGATAAAAAATATTTACGAAGATAATAAAATGGCCGTTCATAATCAGGGGCATTACCTGTCAGTGGCATCTCCCCAGACAATTGCTAAAGAAGGCACACTTTCATTATCATTGATTATTTCTCCGCACGGCTCCGTTACCGGAATTATTGATGCAGGATCGCTGGTCTTTCTTAATGATAATCCGTTTCAGATGGCATCAATTCCTTTTGTACGTGTAAACGACAATGAACCTCTGATGCTGACACCTGACAGCACCTCAAAATTTACAGAGCCTAATGATTTCCCGTTACCTCAGAATTATTATTATGATTTTATTCCACTTAAAAATATCTCAATCTCGCTTGCAACCCCTCTGGCGCAAATGCGCTATGTTGTCGGGAAAACTGAAATTACACGCCGGATTATTCCTCCGCTATTTTCCCAAAAAGATCAGTTCACCCCGGCCTGCGTCGAACAATATATACTGAGTAACAAAAGCAAAATCTCTCAGAAGATTACTCTTGTTGTACCAATGCCTTCAATGGTTAATTTAACAAAAAAGAACAGCCGCCCGACTGAGCAGGATTATACATTCTTAGGTTTCTCTGCAGTTAATGGGCATGTACATAATAAATTTTCATACCAGGGAATTAACGGTATCGAGATGGGGAGCTCCCAATGTTCTGATCGTATGGTGATCGCTGTACCTCAGATGGAAGGTGTAAATATAGATTTACAGGATGCGTTCAGACTCCGTACATACAGACAGGATCTGGTACTCAATCCTGACGGCTCTTTTCACCACTCAAATGTTATTGAAGCAAATAATGACTACGGTGCAGCAGTCAGTATCACTGTCAATCTGCAGCCATATGAATCAGTCTCGATACCTGTAGTGAAAGCTCTGGATTTTCCTGATCAGAAATATAATGACAGCTCAGTAATCAGGCGCAGGTATACTGCGGATTATGTATGTGAAGAGACACGCGCTAAAGATATGGCAGCCAATGCAATACGGAATTTTCCCGCATGGCTTGACCGTACATTGATTATTCAGGAAAACATCTATTCGGCCCTTAAAAATGATGATATGTACAAAAATGATTTCGATGGAGCGCTCAGGGCAGTTCGTTTACTTTTAAATGAACTCAGCTATCTATTGTCAAATGCATCTGTTCTGGATCAGTCTGAACAGGCAAGATTTCTTGAATGTTTTGATTATCCGTTCAACAATTCAGTTGACGTTGATTTCTACTCAAAACTGCTTCTGTCGTTTTTTCCGAAATTCGAGCTTGATCTTTGCAGTAAATTT